>Ga0307478_10001450_pt1 | contig 20489 bp, 17 predicted proteins | sample atmos_gasesECM4C_2_FD_203713 | JGI IMG/M metagenome (GOLD analysis project Ga0307478, IMG submission 203713) | Hardwood forest soil microbial communities from Morgan-Monroe State Forest, Indiana, United States - atmos_gasesECM4C_05 | ecosystem: Environmental > Terrestrial > Soil > Temperate... | reverse complement strand
TGTCGTCGTCTTCGGAGTAGTCAACGCGGTCCTGCTCCGTCCTCTGGATGTGAGCGATCCGGACAACCTTTACGAACTTCGTCTCAAGCCGTGGACGCACTGGAAACTACTGACGACGTCCTATCCTGCGTTTGAAGACTACACTCAGCGAAACACTACCTTCAGCGGCCTGGCCGGCTATGATGCATATTCGGGGGGAAGATTGCGCTGGGGTGACGCGATGAAGAACGTCTCCGGCTATTCGGCGACCGGCAACTATTTCGATCTGCTTGGAGTCCAGCCTCAGGTGGGACGGTTCTTCCACGAGTTGGACGAGCACGGTCCAAATTCGGCGCCTTATATGGTGTTGAGCGATACTCTTTGGCGAACCGCATTTAACGCCGATCCCGGCGTGGTTGGGACGACCGTGCAGCTCAACAAAAAGCCATTCACGGTAGCGGGAGTAGCTCCGCCGCGGTTTCACGGCACGGAGCGATTCGACTGGCCGGACTACTTCATACCCGCTGTGAATGAGTTCAGCGCAGATCAACTGCGGGATCGGACGGGCCATCCTTTGACGGTCGTCGGCCGGCTCAAGCCCGGCGTCACGCCACAGCAGGCGGCGCAGAATCTGAGCGCGATTGCGGCACAGTTGGCGAAGGAGTATCCAAAGACGGACACGGGTGTGCCGCTGCGGCTTATCCGTCCCGGACTCCACGCCGACGAAGGTGATGTCACCCGCGGATTTTTCTACGGCGTGACCGCGCTCGCTCTGCTGGTGCTGGTGGCCGCGTGTGCGAATCTGGCCAGCCTGTTTGCAGCGCGCGCGGCGGATCGCAGCCGGGAACTGGCGCTGCGCCTCGCCCTGGGAGCGAGCCGGTGGCGATTGGTCCGGCAGCTATTCACTGAAGCGATGATGTTGTCGATCCTCGGCGGCGCCGCGGGGATGGCAGCCGCAGGTCTGCTCCTGGGTGCACTGCAACGGTGGGGATTACCAGGCTACGGAATGTTCGCGCCTCACAGCGACTCGGTAGTGGAGGTCGATGTGAGGGTCTATGTGGCCGGCGTGATCCTGACAGTCGTAAGCGGGTTGCTGTTCGGGATGATTCCGGCAAAAAACGTGTGGGAGAGCAATCCGTTGCAAGCGATGAAAAGCGGGCCGGTGGATGAGACGCGCCGGCGGCGGTTAGGTCTGCGGGACCTGCTCCTCGGCGCACAAATTGTAATTTGCACGTTGCTGGTCATCGCCTCATTCGTCGCCGTTCGAGGCATGGTGCGCCTGCTCCATGCGCCGCTGGGCTTCCAACCGCAGGGCGCAATGGTGGCCGACATGGACTTGAGCGAAGTAGAAGGCGGCGTGCCGCTGGAGAAAATTCAAGCGATGATCGATGCCCTGCGAAGCATGCCCGGGGTAACAGCGGCTGGGACAACAAGTAGAATACCTTTTAACGGAGGGCTGCGGGGCATTCCGGTTTTCCCGCCAGGCACGACCGAGTTCACGTTGAACAATTCTGTGCTCGAGCCGTACGGGTTCACAATTTCTCCCGGCTTTCTCGAAGCGGCCCGCACCCGGCTCTTACAAGGCCGGGATGTCTCATGGCGTGACAACACCAGGGCGCCGTATGTCGCGATCGTGAACGAGACCTTTGCGCGAAAGATGTGGGGCGACACGCCGGCGCTCGGGCAGCGTTTTATTTTCCCGGACCACTTGAGGGAAGTGGTCGGCGTCGTGGAGGACGGCAAGTACCACTCGATCCAAGATCCGCCGCAGCCGGCGGTGTTTCTACCATTGTCGCAAAACGAGAAGGCCCGTACGGTTTTCATTGTGCGGTCGCCTCGCGCGCCGAGCGAGCTCTCGGCGCCAATCGAACATACCTTGCTCGGATTTGAACCAAACGCGGTAATCACGGTGGAAAGCTGGCCGGATTCGAATGCGATGGGGATTGCGCTTTTCCCAGGCCGAGCGGCGACCGTCGCGCTCGGCATAATGGCTCTGCTCGCGGCAGTGGTGGCGGTGACGGGCATCTTCGGGATGGCGGCTTACAATGTTAGCCGCCGGATGAAGGAGCTCGGGATCCGCGTAGCTCTCGGCGCGCGCACGCGGCATGTGATGACCGCCGCGGTGGGACGACCGATCGTGCTGCTTGGAATCGGGTCGTTTGTCGGGCTACTGGGTGGTCTCTTCGCCAGCCGGCTTTTGGGGCAGATTGTGTATCAGGCGAACCCGAGCGATCCCATCGTCATCCTCGGCGCGGTGCTCACGATGGCGCTGCTCGGGATTGCAGCGTCCGCCATTCCAGCTCTACGAGCGGTTGCCGCCGATCCATCCAAACTCCTGCGGGAAGAGTGAGGCTCTGGGCTACTTCGCCAATTCGTAAAGATATTCCACGAACGACATCGCGGCGCCGTCGTAACCCTGAATCTTGGGGTTCGCGGATTCGATGACGTAATATTCATCCGGCGCATGGGCGCCGCTGCCATGACCAAGACCGAAATGTCCCGAGGCTAGTTTCAACGGCTCGCCGGTGAAGACGAAACCTGGATACGAGCCGGCGTTGCGCGGCCACATCACCGGTTCGATGCCCGCGCGTTTCAGCACGGCGATCTGCGCTTGAATCAACGGCGCGCTTGCCGAGCTCTGGGTTGGATCGTAACCGCCGCTCATGTTCACTTCGATGTCGCCGAAACCGCGCTTCGCCAGATGCGCCTTGATCGCAGGCACCACGTCCGCCGCTTTCATATCGGGCACCAATCGGAAATCCATTTTCGCCACCGCCTTGTGCGGCAGCACCGTTTTCCCTCCCGGACCGGTGTAACCGCCCACCAGCCCTTCAATGTTCGCGGTCGGCTGCGATTCCAGGCGAGTATTCGCCTGCTCCCACGGCAGATCACCGATCCAATGCTGCACGCTCATCTGCTTCTTCGACTGCGCTTCGCTCCGGATCTTCGAAGCGGCCGCGATCATTTTCTTTTCCTCGTCGTTGATCGGACGAGGCTTGGGATAATTATCGATCGCGATCTCGTTGCCGTCTTCCGAGACAAGCGTGTTCAGCGCTTTGACCAAATGCCAGGCCGGACTGTCGACCATCGCTTTCAACGACGAATGAATGTCCTTCCCCGGTCCGCGTCCCCATTTTTCCCCGGTCGAAACCAACTCCAATTCGACCACGCCTTTCGCCCCGAGACTGATCGTCACGATTCCGTCGAGGTCCTGCATCGTCGACGGCATGAAAACGCCGACAGTCTTCGCCAGCGCGGCCTGCACTTCCGGCCTGTGCACGATTTGCCCGATGTGTGGCGAACCGATTTCTTCCTCGCCCTCCGCGACCATCACCAGATTCACCGGCATCTTTTTGCCCGCGCCCTTGATCGCAACGAGCGCGGCGAGAAACGCCGACTCTGGTCCCTTTTGATTCACCGCCCCGCGGCCGACGACCGCCTTTCCTAAACCGGGTTTATCGACCAGCGCCGCATCCAACGGCGGCGAAGTCCATTCTTTCGGATCGAACTGTTTCACGTCGTACATGAAATAAAGCCCGACCGTTTTGGTGGCTCCGGCATCCAGCGTCGCGAACACGCCTGGTTTGCCATCAGTTTGAATTACAGTCGCCTGCTGGAATCCCGCGTCCTTCGCCAGCTTCGCCATGTACTCCGCGCCTTCGGCCGAGTTCAGATTTTCCGCCGCGATCGACGGCAGCTTTATCCAATCCTGGAGACGCTTGAGCGCTTCATCATGGCGCTTCGTGATCTCGGCCTTGATCGGCGCAAGATCATCGGCGGCTCGGATTGAAAATGGTACGGCAAAAGCGACAACAACGGCGAAAGCGAGGCGAAAAGTTCTGGTCATGGAAGTTATCTCTCACAAAGGTCACAAAGGATCACAAGAAAATTTGCACGACTGGAGCTCCTAAAAATTCCGCGCTGGCCCGGCGTCCGTGCGAACGGAATCCCATCGCAAGTAGTGAGCGTTGCCCTAAGTGCTCTGGTGCCGGACGCGTCAAATTTCCCGGACGTGTATCGCCAGGAGGCTGCCTTGGGCCACGCCTCACTGGGTCGATTTCAAACTGAACTTTTTGACCCTCCTGAAGGGTCTTGAATCCTTCGTCTTCGATATTGCGGTAGTGCACGTATGCATCGGGACCACCCTCCCACGAAATCCAGCCGAAGCCCCTGGCTTCGTCGAACCATTTCACCGTGCCAACGTGAACGGCCGAAGACGCGGGGTCCAGCTTGCCATCCGTTTGAATCACAGTCGCCTGCTGGAATCCCGCGTCCTTCGCCAGCTTCGCCATGTATTCCGCGCCTTCCGCCGAGTTAAGATTTTCGGCCGCGATCGACGGCAGCTTGATCCAATCCTGGAGCCGCTTGAGCGCTTCATCATGCCGCTTCGTGATCTCCGCTTTGATTGGCGCGAGATCCTCGCCGGCGCGAAGGGACGGACTTGTTGCGAATACAGCCGCTCCGAGAGCGGCGATTGTCGTAAGGCGGTGGATGATGTTCATGAAGTTCTCCGGTTCGTGATTTGAGATCGGGGACTTAGAACCTTCCGGTGGAGGACAACAAGACATTCCTTGCTCCTCGTTCCCAAACTCTGTTTGGAATGCACCTGTCTTCGAAACTCTGTTTCGCGGCTGGGGCAACGGAGTTGCCGGGGCAATTGCGTTCCCAAACAGAGTTTGGGAACGAGGAACCCTCTGCGTCCTTAGCGTGAGGATTAGAACTCCGCGCTGCCCGGCGTCCGCGCGAACGGAATCACATCGCGGATGTTTGAGACGCCGGTCACGAACATCAGCATCCGCTCAAAGCCGAGCCCGAAACCGGAATGCGGCACGGTGCCGTAGCGACGCAAATCGAGATACCATTTGTAATCGGTCGGATCCATCTGGTGCCGGCGCATGTTTTCCTCGAGCACGTCGAGCCGTTCTTCACGCTGGCTGCCGCCGACGATCTCACCAATCCCGGGAACGAGCACGTCCATCGCGGTTACCGTTTTGCCGTCATCGTTCAACCGCATGTAAAACGGCTTGATCTCCTTTGGATAATTGAAAACCGTCACCGGAGATTTGAAATGCTTTTCGGTCAGCCAGCGCTCGTGCTCCGATTGCAGGTTCGCGCCATACGCGACTGGGAACTCGAATTTCTCTCCGCTCTTCGCCAGCAACTCGACTGCCTCCGTGTAAGTGATGCGCTGGAACGGCCGCTCCATCACGAAATCGAGCCGGGCGAGCAACTCCTTGTCCACGAATTTGGAGAACAACTCGAGGTCCTCGGCGCAGCGCTCGCGGATATCGCGGATGAGATATTTCACGATCTCTTCGGCGGCGTCCATGTTGCCGCGCAGATCGGTAAACGCCATTTCCGGCTCGATCATCCAAAACTCGTTTGCGTGCCGGGAAGTGTTTGAATTCTCCGCGCGGAACGTGGGGCCGAAGGTGTAAACCTTCGAAAGCGCGCAGGCGAAGGCTTCCGCTTCGAGTTGTCCGCTGACGGTGAGAAACGTCGAGCGCGCAAAAAAATCCTGCGCGTAATCGATCGAGCCGTCGGCGCGCTTCGGCGGATTCTTCGGATCGATCAAAGTAACCCGAAACAATTCCCCCGCCCCTTCGCAATCGCTGCCGGTGATGATCGGCGTGTGAACATAAACGAAACCGCGCTCCTGGAAGAATTGATGGATCGCGAATGCGAGCCGGCTCCGGACGCGAAAGACCGCGCCAAAGAGATTTGAGCGCGGCCGCAGATGGGCGATCTCACGCAAAAACTCCGGCGTGTGCCCTTTCTTTTGCAGCGGATAGGTGTCGTCCGACGCACCCACGATTTCGATCTCGCCCGCGACGACCTCCCAGCTCTGACCTTTCCCCTGCGATGCGACCAGCGCGCCGCGCACCTTGATCGACGCACCCGTGATCAAGTGCTGCACTGCCGCGTAATTCGGGAGCGAGTTCTTCGCGATGATCTGGAGATTGCGCAGACAAGAGCCGTCGTTCAGCTCGATGAACGAAAAATCCTTCGAGTCGCGCCGCGTGCGGACCCAGCCCTGGACCTGGATGCTCGCGATCGGCCCGGCAGACTCGAGCGCGTCTTTTACAGAAGTGGGGCCTTGCATTCGGGAAGTTTGCTATCCGAGCGGGGTTCGACAAGCAACAATCGACTTGCGTTCAAGGGTCGGCGCCACCTAAAACCGCTCCATGCCCACAGAGATATCACAACCAAAGACCCTGCGCGCCTGCGCCATCTTGTCTTTTGTTGTCGTCCTGACCGCGCTCAGCGCCGGGGCCCAGCAAGTCCAGGTCGACAGCAAGAATGCATTGTCGGATAACAAGAGTCAGAGCGCGCCTCCGCCGGCACCCACACCAGTCAGCTACGTCGTTCCGCAAATGATCGGCGATCAAGGATTCGGATTGGCACTCAGTCCGTTCAAGATCGCTGAGAACGAGAGTCCGCGGCCGACCGACCGCGTTTTTCTCACTTACAATTATTTTAGCAACATCGGGGGGGCTCAGAACAACAACTTCAACATCGATGTTCACCGCGAAGTCATCGGTTTTGAAAAAACTTTCTTTGACGGGGCGGCGTCCATTGGACTGCGGCTTCCTTTTTCGACTGTCGATCAAACATTCTTCGGCAACTCAAAAACCGACACGAACTTCGGTGACCTGAGTTTGATCACGAAGTTCGCGCTCTACAATGATCCAGCAACCGGCAATGTTTTCTCTGCCGGATTATCGATCACGCCGCCGACCGAAACCGGGAATCCTGACTTCAGAGACGTTAAGTTCCAGCCGTTTATCGGCGCGATCTACATCCCGTTTCGCTCTGGCACGCCTAGCCAGGGTAGTAATTTTTATATCCAAGCCCTCAGTTCTATTGTCCTGCCGACGGATTCGCGTGATGACAAGTTATTATTCAATAGTTTCGGCACCGGGTTCTGGCTTTACAACAACCCGAGTACTTTTGTCCGCTCAGTCGTGCCTACTTTTGAGGTGCACATCACCACACCGATCGATTCAAACACATCCACCTGGGTAAATTTAACACCGGGCGTGCATATTCAGCTACCGGGACAGACTTGGCTCACGATCGGTGGGACTGTGCCCGTGGCTGGTCCCAAACCATTTGACTTCGAAATCGTAACTCAGTTCAACGTCCACTTCTAAATCTGGCGCTCCGCAAGGCGCCTGTAATTTCGGATTTGCGATCGCGCAATTCTGCCTAGCGTGAGCGCTTCATCCATGCCGGCGAAAAGGCTGCTTCTTTGGGATATCGATGGCACGCTGATTAATACCGGCGCGGCCGGACAACACGCCCTTGTCCGCGCGACGATCGAGTGTTTCGGCGGCAAGGGCGATCTGGATAGCGTCGAAATCGCCGGACGGACGGATACGAGCATCGCGCACCAGATTCTGGAGAAGTATGGCGAACCGATCAGGGAAGAAAACGTGAAGTCGTTTCTCGATCTCTACGTCCGATTGCTCGTGGAAGAACTGCCGCGCCGGAACGGCCGCGTTCTGCCGGGAGTTCGCGAGTTGCTCGAGACCGCGGCACAGCAGGAGCATATCTCGCTTGGATTGCTTACAGGTAATTTGCAACGCGGCGCGCAGCTAAAGCTCGAGTATTACCATCTCTGGCATTTCTTTCCCTTCGGCGCCTTCTCGGACGATCACCACGATCGCAACGCACTCGGTCCTTGCGCTCTCGGGCGCGCGATCGACGAAACGGCGATCGATTTTTCACCAGAGCAAGTGGATGTGATCGGCGATACCGGCCACGACATCGCCTGCGGAAAAGCGTTCGGCGCGCGGACCATCGCGGTCGCGACCGGCTCGTGGTCGCGCGAGCGCCTGGCGCAACATCAGCCCGACTTTCTCTTTGATGATCTGGCGAATGTGGACGAAGTGAGGCGAATCCTCGGCTGGTGAACGATCGATGACGGCCGGGAGGACGACCTCTTCCGAACCTTAACCGTATGGCTTTGCCCGACGAACCAAATGTGTTGCCCTTGGAGGGCGAAATCGACCTGCACGTCTCGCCGCGGGTGGCGGCGGCACTGGGAGCGATGATCGAGCAGAAGCCGCCGCGCCTCGTAGTCGATCTCTCGGCGGTCAGCTACATCGACAGCTCAGGGCTGGCGGTCCTGATCGAGGGAATGCAGAACGTGGAAGCCTACGGCGGGAAGTTTATCCTGGCCGGATTGCAGGAGAACGTTCGGCCGATTTTCGAAATCGCGCGGCTCGACCAGGTGTTCATCATTTTCCCTCACGTCGACGCGGCGCTCGCGGCGATCTGATCCCAAGGTGGGAGCGGCCTTTGTGCCGCGATCCGAACTGCTGGGGCCCTCGGTGTCGGGGCACAAAGGCCCCTCCCACATTCATGCAACGATGGTCGTCAAGATCTTCAGCGTCTCATTCACATTCCCGGAAATATCGAACTGCGCGGCGAGCGCGAGATTGTCAATCCGAGCCTGGGCGCGGCGGGCCGGGTCGGCCCAAAACTGGAGCGCGGCGCCGAGCGCGTTGATGGCGCGCGCGTCTTCCACGATCGTGCCGTGCTTTCCGTTCTCCATGATCTCGGAGAAACCGTTGGCCCGCGTAGTGATGACGGGCCGGCCGGCGGCGAGCGCTTCGAGGCAGGCATTCGAGAACGGGTCGTAAAGCGTCGCGAGCATAAAGATGTCGGCGGCGTGGTAAAGCGAAGGCATTTCTCGAACGACGCCGAGGAACTGAGCGCGCGACGAAGAAAATCTTCGCGACTCGCCGCGGCCGGCGACCAGGAATTTCATGCGCGCGTCCTGTCGTTCCATCGCCTCGATGGCGAAGCGCAAACCTTTTCGTTCCCACCCGGAGCCGGCAAACAGAACTGCGATGTCTTCGGGGCTGAGTCCGAGCGCTTCCCGCGTTTTCGCCCGATCCAGCCCATCGCGACAATGCGCCTCAAGCGGAAGACCGTTGTAGACGACGTCGATCTTGTCCGCGGGGTATCGGTAGATGCGAACGATTTCGTCCTTCACCATTTGCGAATTGGCGATGACGCGCCGCGCGCCGCCTTTCGCGAAAAGCGATTCCTCGAGGGAAAGCGCGGCGGAATGCTTGCGGTTGAGCAACCGGCTCAGCTTCTGCAACGGCCCCGCGACCTGGTGGCGTCTCTCCAGCCACGCGCGATGCACTCCATCGCCGGCGCGATAAACATCGCAGCGCCAGACTCGCTCGAGACTGAGCAACACATCGCAGTTCGCGCGCGATACCGTTTCCAGCTCATCCGCGAACCCGATTGGGTTTGTTGTTTTCAGCCGCACGATCGGCCCGAAGCTCCAATCCTCCGCCGGCCACTCCGCCGCCGTGAAAAGCGAAACGCGATGGCCCGCTTCGACGACACCCGCCGTCAGCCGTTTCAAATACGCTTCCGCGCCGCCGCCGGAAGAAAAAGCGCGCCGAACAATTCCTATGGTAGGTTGCATTTGCGGGACGACATGGACGCTTTACTTGGCTTGGAACGCCACAATACTTGTTAGCCGATGGTGGGTGAAACTCTAAACGCCCCTCCTGTTTTGGATCCTGCCGCTCGCGAGCAGCGCGTACTTCCCAAGCATTTACTCTACTCGATCTTCGCCCGGATCGGCGGCTCGGGGCTGGACACGGACGCTTTCGAAACGCTCCGCGCGTCGCACCGCGGAGGATTTCTCGGCCGCGCTATTGCCTACGATAACCGGCAGAGCGAAATCCCGCCGCGGCTTATCTATTCCCTTCGCTGGCATCCGGTGCGGCTCATCTCGTTTCTCGATCGGCCCTACTATTACGGCGCGAAAAAAAAATACCTCGACTGGGTTGTGTCGCGGCACCTGGCGACAGGCCGTTACGATCTCTTCCACAGTTGGTCGGGCGATTGCTTGCAATCGCTGCGGGTCGCAAAAAAACTCGGCATCCCTTCGATCGTCGAAATCCCCACCTGGCACCGCGACCGGGGAAAAATCGCCAGCGAGCGGGCGCCGGCTCCGCGACCCGAGGCGTCGCGGAACTGGAAAGAAAACCTGCTCCAGACCCGGGAACGTTTCATCGAGGAGTACGAGCTCGCCGACCTGCTCTTCGTCCTTTCCCAAAAGGCGGCCGACACCTTCCGGGTCCAGGGTTTTCGGGAGGATAAACTTTATTACCTGCCGCGCGGCGTCGACGTGAAGCGGTTCAAGCCGGGCCCGCGCCCGCCGATTTTCCGGGCCGTTTTTTCCGGCGCGCTCATCGAGCGCAAAGGGATCCATCATTTGCTGGAGGCGTGGCACCGCCTCGACTTGAAGGACGCCGAGCTTTGGCTGGTGGGCTCCGTCCACGATGAAGCCAAGCCGCACCTGAAAAAATATTGGCGCGACAACATCAAGGTCGTTGGGTTCAAGCGCGACGTGGAGAATTATCTGAGCCAGGGAACGGTGCATATTTTTCCGTCGCAATGTGAAGGCAGCGCCAAGGTGGTGTATGAAGCCGCAGCCTGCGGGCTGCCGCAAATCACCACGCGGGAAGCGGGCGACGTGGTGAATGACGGCGTCGAAGGAATCATCATTCAACCCGGCAACGTGGGAGACCTGGCGGCGGCCATCTTGGAACTCTATCGGCATCCGGAAATGGTCGAGCGGATGGGCGAGGCCGCGCGCCGGCGCGTGGTGGATAATTTCACCTGGGACCATTTCCGGACCCGGCTTCTTATCGCCTACGAGCAGGCGATGCGGCTGCGAGGTTAGTAGTCCCTTCTTGCTCCTGGTCATGATCACGCTCCTGATCCTTCGCTTTGGCCCAGGAGCAAGATCAGGATCAAGAGCAGGAGTCGAATGAATATTCTCCTCCTCCAGCTTAAGCGGATCGGCGATCTCATCCTCACCACGCCGGCGATCGGGGCGCTCCGCGACAAATTTCCCGACGCCTCAATTTCTCTCGTCGTGTCACCCGCCGTGAAGGAATTGCTGCCAGCCATCACCGGCATCGACCGGGTGTTCGAGGTCCGTGGAAAACCCGATGACGCCTTCGACTGGATTTCGCTCTCGCTCGGCAAATTCGATTACTGCCTCGACTTCACCCGGAACGATCGCTCGTCGTTCCTGACTTTTCTCTCCGGCGCGCGGAAGCGAATCACCTCGGACCATCCAAATCTGCGGACGAAATTCCGAGCGCGCAGCTACAATGAGTTCGTCGAGGCGCCCGTCGGTGACCTGCACACGGTGGATTACCATCTGGGGCTCTTGAAGCCGCTCGGGATCGAGAACGCTTCACGCGCGATCCGGCTCAATTTGCCGGACGAGACAACGACAAGCGCAAACGAGTTACTGCGCACGGCGAACGTCGGCGAAGAGTTCGTCTGCTTTCATCCCGGCTCGGCCCGGGCCGAGAAATTCTGGGAAGCGAAGCGCTGGGCGGAAGCGATCGATCATTGCGAACGCGAGGCCGGGATGACGTGTGTCCTCACCGGCGGCCGTTCCTCCATCGAACAGGCGCAAATCGCGGCGATCAAAGCTTCCGCAAAATCGGGCCCGGTCGATCTTTCCGGCCAGACGAATCTGCTCACGCTCGCCGCTCTCGTGCGTAAGGCGCGGCTGCTCGTGACCGTCGATTCCGCGCCGATGCATTTCGCCGCAGCGTGGGACACCCCGCAGGTCGTCCTGTTCGGACCGACCAACCCCTTCCACTGGCATCCGCGCTCCGAATCCGCGATCGTCTTGCTGGGCGGAAGCGACGGGCCCGTGACCGAATTCAACCCCAAACAACGAGCCGTGGCGACGAACCAAATCTCGACGAAAGCGGTGATCGATGCTATGGAAGCGCTGCTGTCGGTTCCGGCGGCGCGTGCCCTATGAGTGAACCGCAAGCCGCACCCAAAAAACCTTCGTTCTGGCAGACCCTCCGCACGGGCTGGGGGCCATACAAACGCCTCTACGCTTATGTGAAGCCCTATCGCTGGCGCTTCGCCCTCGGCCTCGCCCTCGGCTTCGCTTTCGGCGTCGCCAATGGTTGCATACCACTGGTCATCGGCAAAGTGACCAGCGCCGTTTTTCAGAGCGGCGGTCCGGCGAGTCCTCAGCAGTTCGCGGAAAACCCCTCGCTCTTGAATGCCGGTCCGAAAATAAATTCGATCCTGCTCACCTGCCTTCTCATTCCGCTGGTTATGGGCGTGCGCAGTCTTTGCGCCTACGGGAATGCCGTCCTTATGCAATGGGTGAGCAATCGCGCCATAACCGACGTTCGCATCCAGTTGTTCGACAAAATCGTGCGGCATTCGATGGATTTCTTCAATAAAATGCCTTCGGGCTTTCTCATGTCGCGGATCACGAACGATACCCGCGGCATGCAGATGGCCCTCTCGACCATCAGCAGCGATCTGTTCAAGCAGCCGGTCGCCATCGTCACCGGCATCGTTGTTCTGCTCTACATGGACTGGAGATTCACTCTGGTAACCCTGGTCCTGTTCCCCGTCTGTTTGGTGCCGATCATTCTCTACGGCCGAAAGGCCCGGAAATCGGTCCAGCATCAGTACGAAGATTTGGGGCAGATGGTGATGACGATGCAGGAAACGTTTGCCGGGATTCGGGTGATCAAGTCTTTCGCGCGGGAAAAGCACCAGCAGGATTCTTTTGTGCGGAGCAACCAGTTACTCTTCGACAACATGATGCGGATCATCAAGGCGATGGAAGCCACCGGACCGATCGTCGAGCTGCTCGCCGCCTGCGGGGTCGGTTTGGCCCTGCTTTATATTTATATCTCTAACCTCAGCGCGGCGCGCTTTATCGCACTCAACGCCGGAATTTTCCTGCTCTACGATCCGATCAAAACCTTGAGCCGGCTTCATATCGTCATGCAGCAATCCATCCAGGCCACGGCTGAGATTTTTTCGATTCTCGATTCCCAGGCCACAGTGCAAGACGCGCCGGACGCGAAACCGCTCATGCATTGCCAGGGGCTAATCGAGTTCGACGACGCGACCTTCCGTTACGCAAACACTGTCACCAATGCCGTCTCGAATTTGCAGCTCCGGATCGAGCCGGGGAAAAGTTACGCATTGGTGGGCGCCAGCGGCGCCGGCAAGAGCACGATCCTGTCGCTGATCCTGCGCTTTTACGATCCCACGAGCGGCGGCGTCCGGATCGATGGACACGACCTTCGCACGGTTACTCAGAAATCGTTGCGCGAGCAGATCGGCCTCGTTACCCAGGAAACATTCTTATTTCACGACACCATCTTCAAGAACATCCAGTTCGGCCGGCTCGACGCGACCGCGGACGAAGTTTATGTCGCGGCACGGACGGCTTACGCGCACGATTTCATCATGGCGCAGCCACAGGGCTACGAGACGACGATCGGCGATAAAGGCTGCATGCTTTCCGGCGGACAGCAGCAACGGTTGGCCATCGCCCGCGCGCTCTTGAAGAACGCGCCGATTCTCTTGCTCGACGAAGCGACCTCAGCGCTCGACTCCGAATCGGAGAAACAGATCCAGCTTGCGCTCGAAACGCTCTCGGCCGGCCGCACCGTGATCGCGATCGCGCACCGGCTCTCCACGATCCTGTCCGCCGACCAGATCGTGGTGATGGACCAGGGGTTCATTAAGGACATCGGCACCCACCGCGAACTGCTCGAGAAATCCGTCTATTACCGTCGGCTCTATGACATGCAGTTTAATCGCGAAGGCGAAACAGCCGCCCCCGCCGAGACGCCCTTCCTCGTCGAAGCGATCGGATGATGCGTAGCCGGGATCGATGATCCCGGCCGACATAAACGCGATATCCCACGGCCGGGATCATCGATCCGGCTAAACCACTACCGCTTTAAATCTCTCCGCGACGTTTGTGTGCTGTTCATCGCTGAGAACGGACTCGAATCGCGTGGCCGCGGGACATTCCGGCAAATTCACCCACGAACGGCAGCCGCCGTAGGCCGGTTTGTCTTCCAGCCTCCAGGTTGGCTTCAACCGAAACACACGAACGAGCGCCACGTGCAGACCCGCTCCCTTGTAATCGAATCGTTCCCGGACCACCGATTCCTCCAAAATATGAAGCGGCGCCAAGGCCGTCGCCATTGGCCACGAGGTGATCTCCTTTTGCGTCTCGAGCTTCGCGAAATACCGGATCTGGATCTCGCCATTCGCCGCTGCTGGAATTTCAGCCCCGGGTGGTCGCACCTTCACCACCTGCTCGTGAAAGAAAGTCGGGAAAAGAAAGAACTCCGACTGGCGGAAACCAAATCCTTCCCGTCCCTCGGCGATGCCGCCTTTCCGCAGCAAAATCGTCTGGTCGCCCCGGCCCAGGGCTTCGCACACCAGGGCCCATTCCTTGAAACCGACGCTTTGCATTTGACGCGTCGCAAACTAGCCTCCCCGCGATGGCCTTCAACATCGACCTGCACACCCATACCTTTTTCTCGGGCGACGGCGTGTCGAGCCCGGAGGAAAATATCGCGGCCGCGCGCGAAAAAGGCCTGCACGGATTCGCCATCACCGATCACAACACTTGCGACGCGATCACCTACCTCTTGGAAAAGGGGCTGATGCGCGAAGATGGATTGCCGGTCGATGAGTTCCTCATCATTCCGGGCGTCGAAGTCACCACGGCGGACGGCCATCTGCTCTGCATCGGGACCACGCTTCCGTATTTGAAAGGCAAACCGGCCCGGGAAGTTTGCGAAATCATTCACGAGCGCGGCGGGCTCGCCATTCCCCCGCACCCCTACGATCTCTTTCGCGCCGGGATCCGTTTTCCCGTCCTGGAGACGCTGCCGATTGATGCGCTCGAAGTTTTCAATGCCGCCACTACCCTGCGCCGCTACAATCGCTACGCTTTCAAATACGCCCAGATGCGCGGCCTGCCGATGACGGCGGCGAGCGACGCCCATCACGCCGAGGCGATCGGCACTGCTCATACCATCTTAAACACGGACGATTTTTCCGTCCGCGGCATCGTCAACCAGCTCTTGAAAAGCAATGAGCTCAATCAGAATTACCTTACCCCGCGCGATAGCGTGCGAAAAACCTGGAACAACTGGATGCGATTGCGTCGTCGGAAAAAATTACCGCAGGCGAAGCCGACATTGAACGGAGGCGCCCCTGAATGAGCGCGTACCTGATTGTGGAAATAGACGTGCACGATCCGGCCGGCTACGAGGAATACAAGAAACTCGCGGGGTCGACGGTGGACGCGCGCGGCGGCAAATACATCGTCCGCGGCGGGAAGACCGAAGTGCTGGAGGGCGACTGGCAGCCGAAGCGGATCGTCGTCCTGGAATTCGATTCAATGGATCGCGCCAAAGAGTGGCTGAACTGCGACGAATATCGCGAACCCCGCAAAATGCGGCACCGGACCGCGAAGACGAACATGATCCTGGTCGAAGGCGTGTAGGTGGATCGCGCGCTCCGTCGCGCGATGTTTACAAATGGCGGCGAAGCCGCGTGATTAGCATCGAGCGTCGGAGCGCTCGATCCACCTACAGCAACTCACCGAGCGCCTTCGGATTCGTCACCGGCGCTTTGCACGCAAAACTTTGGCAGACGTAAGCGGCGGGTTTTCCATCCACCGGCTTCATGCCGCGCAATGCCTCCAGTTTTTCCTCCAGATATTTCTGGCCTTCGCCGCCATCCGTCAGAAGCAAGATCTTGTTCGGAGCAAAATGCCGATGCACTTCGGCAACGAGCGCCCGCGTGTCCTCGGAATCACGCTCGCCCGCGATCACGATCTGACGCGGCTCGCTGAGCGTTAGATCGAGGGCCACCAGCATCTGCGGCATCGCGCTTGCGAAATGGCCGATTTGGGGAGCAAAGGCCTCGATGGTTTTCTCAGCGCGGGCGTAGAGGCGCGCGTCATTCCGGATTTGGGCGAGCCGAAGCAGATTCAGCGCGGCGACCGAGCTGGCGGCCGGCTCCGCGCTGTCGTTCTCTTCTTTCAAACGGAGCAGGATGCTCGGGTCGTTGCCGAGGCCGCTAAAATATCCGCCGCGCTCTTCATCGAAAAACAATCGGTCCTGGGTTTCCTGGAGCTCGATCGCGAAACGCAGCCAACCCACATCCAACGAAGCCTCGTAGAGATCGAGCAATCCCTGGATCAGAAACGCGTAATCGTCGGCGAAACCTTCCACCACGCTTCGGCCCTCGCGATAATTACGGAAGAAAACTTTCCGCGATGCGTCATACAGCTCCTTGCTCAGAAAAATCGCGGCGCGGAGGGCGGTATCGAGGTAATCCGGATCGTTGAGAACCTGGGCGGCGCGCGCAAACGCGGAAATCATGAGGCCGTTCCATGCCGTGATGATCTTGTCGTCGAGATGGGGCCGCGGGCGCTTGGCACGAATCTCCAACAATTTCGCTCGCGATCTTGCGAGGATTTCGCGCACTTCGGTTTCGTTCTTCCCGAATTGCTTCGCGGTCGCGGCCACGCTCCCGAGCTCGATCAAAATGTTCTTGGCCGTGAACTCCCCATGCGGATCGCCGCCGGCGGGGACGTTGCCGTCGGTTTTGACCGCGTAATGAAAGTTGAAAACTTCCGCGGAGTCTCCAAGCGCAGCATCGATCTCATCCTTGCTCCAAACATAGAATACGCCTTCCGCTTTTTTCTGTAGCGGCGGTCTATGACCGCCGAAGGATCCGCCGCCTTCGCCAGGTTCCTCCGGTCGGCGGTCATAGGCCGCCGCTACAGGGACAAGACTGTCGGCATCTTCGGCGGAAAAAAATCCGCCGGCTTTCGCGGTCATGTCGCGCCGGACGTAATCGAGCGTGTCGCGTGCGACCTCTTCGAAGAGCGGCTCGCGCGTGATTTGAAACGCATCGAGATAAGCGGCGGCGAGCTGGGCCTGGTCGTAGAGCATTTTTTCGAAATGTGGAACGTGCCAGTAGGCATCGACCGAATAGCGGTGGAACCCGCCGCCCAGATGATCGTGCATCCCGCCCGCCGCCATTTTGCGCAGAGTGAAAAGGTTCATATCGAGTGCGTGCCGGCCGCTTTCCGATTTCGGATTGCGCGCGTAAACGCGGGAGAGAAAATTCAGCGTCACCGGTCGCGGAAATTTCGGCGCGACGCCGAACCCGCCTTCGTGCGCGTCGTAGCTGCGCGCGATCTGTTGGTAGGCGGCGTCGAGAGTTTGGGAGCTGAGTCTGGGGCCGGGATCGGCGATCCCGGCTACGACCGATTGCTCGAGGGCCGCGATGATTTTTGTTCCCTGCTCCGAAATTTTTTCGTGGTCCTGTTTCCACGCCGCCGCGATTCGTTCGAGCACCTTGGCAAAACCCGGCTGCCCCCAGCGGTCCTCCGGCGGGAAATAAGTGCCGCCGACGAACGGCTTCAGTTCCGGCGTCAGCCAGACGCTCATCGGCCAGCCGCCACCGCCGGTCGTCGCCTGCACGAACGTCATGTAAATGCGATCCACGTCCGGACGCTCTTCGCGATCGACCTTGATGTTCACGAACTCGCGGTTCATCACCGCCGCCACGTCCGCGCTCTCGAACGATTCGTGCGCCATGACGTGGCACCAATGGCAGGTCGAGTAACCGATCGAAAGAAAGATCGGCTTGTTCTCCTGGCGCGCTTTCGTAAACGCCTCGTCGCCCCAGGGGAACCAATCGACCGGATTATCGGCGTGCTGGAGAAGGTAGGGAGATTTCTCGCGCGCCAGCCGGTTGCTCATCGTTCACCCTATCGTCTTGTTTCCTACTTTCTACTTCCTACTTTCTACTTCCGCTGATGGCTCTCGACACGACGCACCTGATTCTCCTTCTCATCGGCGTCACCATCGTCGCGTTCCTTTATTCCTCCGTCGGCCACGCGGGCGCTTCCGGTTACATCGCGGTTATGACGCTCTGCGGACTTTCCGCGACTTTCATTCGCCCGACAGCGCTCGTGCTCAACATTCTCGTCGCCACGATCGGCTCGTTCCAATTTTGGCGGGCCGGATATTTTTCCTGGCGCCTCTTCTGGCCGTTCGCGTTGCTCGCGATTCCCGCCGCCTATCTCGGTGGTTACCTTCCGGTGCCGGCGGCGATCTTAAAAATCGTGATTGGCGCCGTTCTTCTCTTCTCGGCCGCGCGATTGTTCTTTCGTCACGGCGACCCGCCGGACATTGCGGCGCCTGCGATCCCGGCTGCCATCGTTATCGGCGCCGGGATCGGATTTCTCTCCGGCCTCACGGGAACGGGAGGCGGTATTTTCCTCACGCCGCTATTGCTGTTCTGTCATTGGGCGACCATCCGTGGGGCGGCGGCAGTGTCGGCATTGTTCATTCTCGTGAATTCAATCGCAGGCCTGACTGGATTCATTTCGAGCGGACGGCCGGTCCCGGGCTTTGCCTGGATTCTAGCGCTCGCCGCGGTGATCGCGGGCACGCTCGGCTCGTATCTTGGCAGTCGCCGTTTTCCGGTTCGCGCGATTTCAATCATCCTTGCAACCGTGCTCGTGCTCGCCGGCTGCAAACTGATCTTCACGTAGGTCTGTAGCCGCCGCCCCTGTGGGCGGCGTGAGAGCGATCATCGTCTTCCCTCGCGCTTCGCACAGCGAAGCGGCTACAGAAGCGAGACGGTCGGCGCGGTTTTCGGCGTCCAAGGGTTCTTGCCCTCCGATTCGACTGCCCCGCAATATCGCGAAAGCATTTTCCGAAACTTTGCCACGTCGAGCTCGTGCCGCCTCGGACTGAACGGCGCCAGATTCTTTTCCGCGAGCCGGAACAACCTCACGGCCGGCGCCAACCGCTTCCCATGTTTCGGATGGGTCGGATGCTGGAATTGCTTTTGGAGATGGACGAACGCGCCGGCGGCTTGGATCAGGCCCTTGAAATATTGCGCGTCGTCCTGCGTGATGGTCTTGCCGAGCCAGACCTGTTCGAGAACATCATGCGCTTCGTAGTAACGCTGCTCGTTCCAGCAACGGAAAAACGCGCGGTAATACGGGTGCGCGGCGATGCCATCAGCGGCGCTTTTTGGTTCGCCCGCTGCCAGCGATTCGACGAAACGTGAAATCCTCTCGCCTTTGCTCATGGAGGCCTTAACTTGAGGGCGCCTGCGATGATGGGCAAACGACGACGCTTCAGTCTTCGCGAGGAACGGTTGCTCCGCCTCCGCCGCCGCAGCAGACCATGACGCCGTCGGCCCTCATCATTTTTCTTTTTCTCATCGCGCTCCTCATCTTCTGGTCCGCGCTTTTCTCCGGGCTCGAGACGGCGCTTTTCTCGCTCAAGTCTCATCAGCTCCGCCGCCTCGAGGAAAAACATCCGTCGCTCAAGGAATTCATCGGGGTTTTTCGCCAGAACCCGCGCCGCGTTCTCAATGTCCTCCTGCTCGGCGACGTTTTCGCAAACGTCCCGATCGTCGTTCTTTGCCTTTTCCTCATTTGGGAAGGGCCGCTGGCCGCGCGCGTCCCGGCGTGGGTCGCGACCACGGTCATTTTCGCCATCGTCGTTTTGCTCTGCGATCTGATTCCGAAACTCCTCGCACTCTCCGCGCCGTATCGTTTGTCGGCGCTCGGCGTCTTCACACTCAAAGCCACGATGCCGCTGCTCGATCGTGTGGGCCGGGTGCTCGAGCGCGCCAGTACCGCGATCGTCGATCGGCTGACTCCGCTTCATTTGCGGAAACGAAAACAGCTCAGCGACGAAGAACTGGAGACGCTCGTCGAAATCGGCGAAGAACAAGGCACTCTCCAGGAGGCCGAAGGCGAGATGATCCAGGAAATCATCAAGCTCGGCGACAAGACCGCGAAGGATTGCATGACGCCGCGGGTAGACACATTCGCGTTGCCGGACGACCTGACGAATGAAGAAGCGATCGCGCAGCTCAAGGAGCGCCGCCACCGCCGCGTTCCCGTCTATGCCGACACGCCCGACCAGATAGTCGGCGTCCTCGATGTGAAGCTCTTTCTCCTCGACCCGGCCGAGCACTACACCGAGCTGATGGGGGCGCCTTCGTATGTCGCCGAGACGATGAGAGCGATGGATTTGCTCCGCAGTTTTCTCACCCACGCCCAAGGGCTCGCCATCGTGGTTGACGAATTTGGCGGCACCGAAGGAATTATCACGCTCAATGACATCACGGAGGAAATCATCAGCGACGCCGCGCCGCTTGGCGACGCCGATCTCTACATCGAGCCGCTCGACGACGGCCGTTTCCTCGTGAGCGGAAATGCGCGGCTCGACGACTTGAGCGAGCACCTGGGGTTCGAGCTGGAAGCGGACGGGCTCGATACGATCGGCGGCCTGGTTTTCAACCGGCTCGGTTACCTGCCACCGTCCGGCACCCGTTTTGAAATGCCGCGACTCGCCATCACGATCCGGCGCGCGGGTCGAAAAAGGATCGAGGAAATTCTCCTCGAAAAAACGGCCTGCCTCGATCCGGAGCAGGAAGGCAACGGAGCGGACGCCTCATGATCTACGGTCTTGCCATTTTCCTGCTCTGGACGATCTCGTTTTTCTTTGCGGGAATCGAAGCCGGCTTGCTCTCCGTCGATCCAGTCCGTCTCCGTCACCAGGTAAAACAAGGCCGGCCCGCCGCGCTCCGGCTCGACCGGCTGACAAGAC
>Ga0307478_10001449_pt1 | contig 20491 bp, 8 predicted proteins | sample atmos_gasesECM4C_2_FD_203713 | JGI IMG/M metagenome (GOLD analysis project Ga0307478, IMG submission 203713) | Hardwood forest soil microbial communities from Morgan-Monroe State Forest, Indiana, United States - atmos_gasesECM4C_05 | ecosystem: Environmental > Terrestrial > Soil > Temperate... | reverse complement strand
CAAATGCCGACGAGAACGCCGGAGACGATCGCGACGGCGACGGTGAACCCGAGCGCGACAATATCGATCCTCGTTTCCTGGAAACGCGGTACCGATCGCGGGCTCAACGCGAGGATCGCGTCGAGGCTCCAGATGGCGAGCAGCACGCCGGCGAGCGCGCCGAGCAACGCCAGCACCGCGCTCTCGGTCAGGACCTGGCGCGTCAACCGCCAGCTGCTTGCGCCGAGCGCGCTGCGGACCGCGAGCTCTTTTCCACGCGCGAGCATGCGCGCCAGCTGCAGGTTCGCGACGTTCGCGCACGCTATCAGGAGCACACAGACGACCGCACCGAGCAATATGTAAAGACTTTGCCGGTACTGGCCGACAGAAGATTCGAGCAGACGCTGGAGCGTGATGCGGCGACCGGTGTTCGTGTCGGGATATTTCTGCTCGAGCGCGGCGGCGATCGTGTTCATGTCCGCGTCCGCCTGCTCGATGGTCACGCCGCGTTTCAACCGGCCGATAGCGCCCAGGCCGGGATGATTATCGCGCAGGAGATTGCCGGGCTTGGCCCGCTCGTCACCGAGCGTGACGAAAATCTCCGCCAGTCGCGGGAGCTTTACGATCGACGGCAGGACTCCAATGATTTCGTAGGACACGCTGTCGATGAGCAGCTTCTGTCCGAGCACTTCGCGGGACGAACCGAAGCGCGTCCGCCAGAGCTTGTCGCTGATCAGCGCGACCTTCGGTCCGTTCGGGATGTCGTCGGCCTCGGTGAAATCGCGGCCGAGTTGCGGCGCGACGCCGAGGACGGTTAGGAAATTGAACATGATCCGGCCGCCGCCGATTCGTTCCGGTGCGATACCGCCCTTGGGTGTGGAGACGTTGTAGGACTCGCGGCGGAACAGCGCGATATCGGTGAAGCTATGCTGCGCGGCGCGCCAATCGAGGAAGTTCGGATAACTGACGGAGCCCGCCGGGAACGTTGGCGTTTTTTCCCGGATGTTGACGAGCTGCTGCGGCTCTGGATAGGGCAACGGTCGCAGCAGAACGGCGTTGACCACGCTAAAGATGGCGGTGTTCGCGCCGATCCCGAGGGCAAAGGCAAGGACGGCGAGAGCGGCGAAGCCCGGCTGCTTCGCCATCATGCGAAAGGCGTAACGGATATCGGAGAGTAAGGTTTGCATGGGAATCAGAGGTCGGAGGTCGGAACTTCGAGGTCGGATTGATTCGTCATTCGTGCTTCGTCATTTACTCTGCGCGTAAAGCAATGATCGGATCGACCCGCGTCGCCCGCCGCGCCGGCACCCACGCGGCGATGAACGCGACGGCGGAGACCAACAGGACGATGCCGATGAACGTCAGCGGATCGGACGCGCCGACACCGAAGAGCAGGCTGTTCAACAAACGCGTCGCGGCGAACGCGCCGGCGAGCCCGACAACGAGACTGATGCCGACAAGCGTCATGGCCTGGCCAACGATGAGGCGGAAGATGGAACTCTTGCCCGCGCCCAGAGCGATCCGGATGCCGATCTCGTTTGTGCGCTGCGAAACGGAGTAGGCCATTACGCCGTAAATTCCGATTGCCGTCAAAAGCAGCGCGGTGCCGGCGAAAATCGAGAGCAATAGGGTGTTGAAGCGCGGCCGAGCGAGCGATCGCGAAATGTATTCATCGAACACCCGCACGCTCGTCAGCGGAATCGTCGAATCCATCGCGGCGAGTTCTTTGCGCAGCGAATTTGTGATCGCGTTCGGATTCGAAACACTGGTCCGGACCACGATCGACATCACGTGAATGGGAAGCTGTGTCCGTGGCACATACATTTCCGGCGAGTCCTCGTTCTTGAGCGAGAGATGCTTCACGTTGCCGACTACGCCGACGATCTCGCGAATTTTTTCGCCGCTGTCATCCGCGGAGAATCCGGGCTGGATCCGTTTTCCAATCACGTTCTCGCCCGGGAAAAATTTCTGGGCGAAGCGTTCGTTTACGATCACCACCGGCGCCGAGTTGTACTGATCGCGTTCGTCGAAAACGCGGCCTTGCCGAACGGGAATGCCCATCGTTTTGAAATAATCGACCGCGATCATCCGGACGGGCGCAGCGGGACGCTGTCCTTCCGGCAACGGGTGATCAAGGTTGTCGAACGAAGTGGTCATGTTGCTTCCGCTCAAGGGCAGCGGCAGAATCGCGCTCGCCGATTCGACCCCGGGAATCGCCTGGATCCGCGGCAGGAATTGGTCGTAGAACGCGATGACGTTTTCGTTTTTCGGGTAGGCCACCTCCGGCAGACCGATGCGCGCGGTGAGGAGGCGTTCCGTGCGCAGGCCCGGCTGGACCCGGCCGAGCCGCGCGAAGCTCTGGATCAAAAGCCCGGCGGAAATCAACAACACGAGCGCAAGCGCGACCTCCGCCATGATGAGCGCATTGCGCACGCGGCCTTTGCCTTCGCTGCCGCTTCCCGTGCGGCTGCCGGATTTCAACGAGCTGTTGAGATCGACGTGGGACGCCTGCCACGCCGGCACGAGGCCGAAGATCACGCCCGTCGCCAGCGAGACGAGCAACGTGAATACGAGGACGGAAGCGTCGAGCTGGATGTTGCTGATGCGGGGAATGTTTTGCGGCACAGTTTTGATGAGTGCTTCGGTTCCCCATTGCGCGAGGAGAAGTCCGCCGGCGCCGCCCAGGCCCGAAAGCAAGACACTCTCGGTCAGCAATTGGCGAATGATGCGGGCCCGGCTCGCGCCCATCGCAGCACGCAACGCAATTTCTTTCCCGCGGGCCGAAGCGCGGGCGAGGAGCAGATTCGCGACGTTGGCATTCGCGATCAACAACACGCAGACGACCGCACCAAAGAGAATGTAGAGCGCGGTGCGGACGTCGCCGATCATGTCTTCCCGCAATGGTTTTATGAGCACGCCGAAATGGGTGTTCGAATCCGGATACTGTTTCGCGAGTGCCGCCGCGATTGCAGACAAATCCGATTGCGCCTGGGCGATTGTCGCGTCCGGTTTCAATCGGGCCACGGCCTGGAGGCTGTGATTGCCGCGCTCTTTCGTCGTCGGCTGCGAGCCGTCCGGACTCGCCGCGTCTTCCGCGATCGTGACATAGAAATCGATCGGATCGTTCTGGATCGGGAACTGGAACCCGGCCGACATGACACCGATGACGGTGTAGGGGCGCCGGTCGAGCATGATCGTTTTCCCGAGCACATTCGGATCGCTGCCAAAATGTTTCCGCCAGAAATCCTGGCTGATGATGACTTTGAATCCGCCGGGGCCGCCGCCGGCCTGCTCGTCATCGCGCACGAACGCGTGCCCCAGCGTGGGCTTGATGCCGAGCGCGTCGAAAAATTCCGCGCTGACCTTTACTCCGCGCAGACTGGTCGCGCCTTCTTCGCTGGTCAGGGCGAACGAACGGTCGCGATAGACCGCGCTGCTCGCGAGAGTGCGGTTTTGGTCGCGGAAGTCGAAGAAGTCCGGATAGGAAAGTGAACTCAGATCCGTCTGCGATTTCTGGCGCGTGTCGGTCATGCCGACGGCGACGAGTTGGTCGGGCTCGGGAAAGGGGAGCGGCTTCAGGAGGACTGCGTTGACCACGCTGAAGATCGCGGTGTTCGCCCCGATGCCGAGTGCGAGGGTGAGCACCGCGATGATGGTAAAGGCCGGATGTTTGACGAGTTGGCGAAGGCCGTAGCGGATGTCGTTTAACATAATTTTTCTTCTTCTGTAGCAGCGGCCCTGCGGGCCGCTCGGGAATAAAGTTGCGACTTCATTCTGTGCGCAGGGCCTCGATAGGATTCACCTTCGTCGCGCGATTCGCGGGAAAAAAACACGCCACCAGCGCGACCGTTCCGAGGACGAGCGTGATCGTCCCCAGCGTCAACGGGTCGTAGGCGCTGGTGTTAAACAGCATTGAGCCCATGGCGCGCGACACGCCGAGCGTAGCCAGCAGCCCGATCAACAAACCGAGCCCGATAAGTTTCCCGCCTTGAGTCAGGACGAGGCGCAACACGTCGCGCTGTTGCGCGCCGAGCGCCATCCGAATGCCGAACTCGCCTGTGCGCTGGACCACGTTGTAAGCCATCACGCCGTAAATGCCGACCGCGGCAATCACGAGCGCGACCGCGGAAAAAACGCTGAGCAGCGTCATCGCGAAACGCTGGCGCGCAATGCTGTCGGCGACGATTTCCTCCAACGGGCGGATTGCGCCCACCGGCTGATCTTTGTCCACGGCATACACAGCCGGCCGCAGCGCGCCGAGCAACGCGGCCGACGAGCCCTTCGTCCGAATGACGACATTGAGCGAGCTGAACGGCACTTGCGCGAACGGCTCATACGCCTGGGCGCTGGTGGCTTTGTCCACGCCGTATTGCTTGATGTCGCCGACAATGCCGACAATTTCGCGCCAGGTATCAGGACCGTTGGTGATGTTGATCCGTTTCCCGATCGGATCTTCGTTCGGGAAAAACTGGCGGGCCATGGTCTCGTTGATGATCGCCACGCGTGGCGCTTTGGCATCGTCCTGCGCGGTAAAGATGCGGCCGCGCACGAGGCGAATTCCCATCGCGCGGAAGTAGTCGGGGGTGACGGCGTAGTAACTTGTGCTTGGCAAATCGCTCGGCGCGATCGCGGGCCGGCCCTCGATATTGAAGCCGAGCACGTAATCGCCGGCCAGCGGCATCGAATGGGTGATCCCAACCGCCTGGACGCCGGGCAGATTTTTCACGCGCTCGAACAATGAGTTGGCGAACGCCGTTTGCTGGTCCTTCTCCGCGTATTTTTTCTGGGGCAACGAAAGCCGGAGCATCGTCGCGTTCTCCGGGATGAACCCGGGATCAACCCGGGCGAGCTGCATGAAACTGCGGACGAGCAAACCGGCGCCCCCGAGAAGAACGAGCGCGAACGTCACTTCGATCACGACGAGCGCGCTGCGCAAACGGCCGCGCGCCCCGCCTTCCGTGGAACCACGCGTGCCCTGTTTCAGCGCTTCGTTCACATCGGCGCGCGCGGCGAGCCAGGCGGGCGCGATACCAAACACGAGTCCGGTCACGACGCTGAGCGCGAGCGAAAACAGAAGCACGCCGGAATCGAGGTGAATCTCGGTGATGCGCGGCAGGCTGGTGGGAGCTAGGGAGAGCAAGGCATCGAGACCCCAGCGCGCCAGAAGCACGCCGGCCACTCCGCCGCAAATCGCGAGCACAACGCTTTCGGTAAGAAGCTGGCGTATCAGCCGGCCGCGACCGGCGCCGAGCGCCGCGCGAATGGAAATCTCGCGGGAGCGCGCGGTCGCGCGAGCGAGCAAAAGATTGGCGAGGTTCGCGCACGCAATGAGCAGAACGCAGCCGACTGCGCCGAGCAACGTATACAGGACCGGCTTCACGTCACGCACTGTGTAATCCTGGATCGGCATCATGAAAATTCCCCAGCCCTTGTTCGAGTCGGGATATTGTTTTGCAAGTTGGGAGGCAATCACTTCCAATTCCGCCCTGGCCTGCGCCACGGTCACGCCGGGCCGCAGACGCCCGACCACATTGATGTAGTGCGCCCCGCGATTGTCGTTCTTGGTTTCGTCCGGTTTGAACGCCATCGGCGTCCACGCATCCACCTTACTCGCCAGGCCAAAGCCGATCGGAGCGACGCCGACGACGGTGTAAGGTTCGCCGTTGAGTTGAATGGCGCGTCCCACCACGTCGCGCGTGCCGCCGAAAACGCGTTGCCAGAACGGATAGCTCAACACCACCACGTGGCTTTTCCCAGGCGTGTCTTCTTCCGGGAGCAACATGCGGCCCACGATCGGCTTCACGCCATAGGCATCGAAGTAATGGGCGGTTGTCTTCACGCCGACGAGGCGCTGCGGCTCGCCTTCGCCGGTCAGATTGAGCTGTGCGCCGCCATAGGCGGCGAGATATTCATACGACTTCGTCTGCTTTTCCCAGTCGAGATAGTTCGGCGGCGAGACGGAGAATTCCGGAAACTGCGGCAACTGCGTTTCCCGAATTGTGACGATGCGGTCTGGCTGCGGATAATCGAGCGGCCGGAGGAGCACGACGTTCACGACCGAGAAAATCGCAGTGCAGGCGCCAATGCCGAGCGCAAGCGTGAGGATGGCGACAACAGTAAAGCTCGGCGCCTTGAGGAGCTGACGAAGTGCGTAGCGGAGATCGTTTAACATAAGGTTCGTTTCCTATTCTGTGCGCAGCGCGGCCATCGGACTGATTTTCGTGGCGCGCCGCGCGGGCAGCCAGGTGGCGAGCAACGCGGCGGTCATGAGCACGACGGGCGCGATCGTAAACGCGAACGGATCGGTCGAGCTGACCTGGAAAAGAATCGCGCTGACGATCTTTCCCGTGGCAAGCGCGAGGAGAAGCCCAAGAACAACTCCAGCCGCGACCATGGCCAGGCCTTCGCGCAGGATCATCCAGAGCACCGTTTTTCCCTCGGCGCCGAGCGCCATCCGAATTCCGATCTCACGCGTCCGCCGCGCCACCGAGTACGCTTTTACGCCATAAATTCCGACAACTGCCAGGCCGAGCGCGAGCCCGCCAAAAATTGAAAACAACGACGCCCCGGCGCGGACAATCCAGAGCTGCGGATTCCCGTCCATGTGCTTCGCGAACGTCCTCAACTCTAGAACCGGCAGAAGAGGATCGACATCTTGAACGGTTCGGCGCAGCAGATCCGCCGTCGCGACTTCATTCTCCTCACGAAGCGAGGCAAACCGCACATAGAAGAACACGTCACTGTGAAAAGCGCGCGCAAAGGGAAGATAGAGCGCGCCCGCGGGCTCCTTCTCAAACAATCGGGTCTTGGTGGTCGGCACGATTCCGACGATCTCGATCGTTTCGCCGCGCTTGACCTCGTTGCTGTCGTTCGCGGGATTTTCCGGCGTGGCCTCGGGGCGAATTGGAAATTGAATCCGCTGGCCGAGAGCGTCGCCGTCCGGGAAAAGTTTCTTGGCCAGGGTTTCGTCGATGACCGCAATAACGGGGCCGCCCGGCTGGCTCGTTTCCCTCTCGGTAAAGGAACGCCCGCGCAAGAGAGGCAAACCGACCGCGGCAAAATAATCTGCGCCGACGCTGTTCCACCAGGGTGAGAACGCGCGTCCCTCCGCCGCCGTCGCTGGCTTGCTATCCGGTGCGGGATGAACGCCGGCCAGTTGCACGTCGCGCTTCACAAAACTGAGGCCGAATGGAACCGTCGCCGAGAGAGCGGCATGCTCGACGCCAGGAAGCGCCGCGAATTTTTCGCCAAGCCTTCGATACAAATCCTGCGTCCGCTTTTCGTCGAAGCCGCCCAGGCTCGCGTCGATTTCGACGAGAAACGTCGTGTCGGTATGCAATCCTGAGTCGACTGATGCCGCTTTGGCAGCGCCACGAATAAAGAGCGCGGCGGCTGTGACCAGCGCGAGCGAAAATGCAACTTGCGCGACGACGAGCGGATTACGCGGAAGAAATTTCCACCGCGGCCGGCGCGCGTCTTCGCCGGCTTGCTGTTTCAAATCTCCGATCACGGAAAGCCGCGAGAGCTTGAGCGCCGGACCGAGGGCGAAGCAAATTGTCCCGAGAACGCAGAAGGTTAGCGTCGCGCCGAGGATGGTCGGGTTCGGACCGCTGAGCCAGACGAAATCGAAAGGAAGCACTGCGATAAGTGAGGCGACGAGCAGATCGGAAGACCAAAGACCGAGGAGAAGTCCGCAGGCTCCCCCGAGAAGCGCGAGGACGAATCCCTCGATGAGGAGCTGCCGCACAATCCGTCCGCGACTGCCGCCGAGCGCCAAGCGAATCGCGATCTCTTTGCGCCGGGAAGTGCCGCGCGCGAGAAGCATGTTCGCGAGGTTCAAACAGGCGACGAGCAACACGACGCCGGCCATTGCGGTCAGGAGCGCTCCGATAGTCACGATCGGCGTGGTGTCCCCGGGACTCGTGCTCGTATCGAACGCCAGGAGCGGCGCCGTCATGAAGGTTTGGTTTTTTTGCTGAACCGGAAAGGCCGCCTCGAGATTGGCGGCAAGGCCTTTAAGCGCGGGGTCCGCCGCCGCGGCCGAAAGCCCGGGCTTGAGACGGCCAACCACCATCAATCTTTCGAGTCCGCGATCGGCGAGCGAGTTCGTCCGCACCCCCGTGGAATCGTTGGCGATCTCGTCATAAACTCCAAGCGGCAGCCAGATCTCCGGCGAGAAAACACTTGTCAGGCCAGTGAACCCCTTCGGCATCACGCCGATAACCGTGAATGGCCGGCCATTGATCTGAAGCGATTGGCCGACCAGCGCCGGATCGCGCGAATGTTTCTCCCAAAACAAATAACTCACCACCGCCACCCGCAGATTGCGTCCCGGAATTTCTTCCTCCGGGAGAAACGCTCGCCCGTAGATTGGTGCGACTCCGAGCACAGAAAAGAAGTTCGCACTGACGATGTCCGCGACAGAGCGCCGGGTATTTCCCTTCTCCCCGAGGCCGACGATCAAATCGTCGTGCGCGATCAGTCCGGAGAAGACTGTGTTTTGGTCGCGAACATCGCGGTATGTCGGAAAGGAAAAGGCGCGAAAACTCTTCGGATCCTTTTTGTCCTGAGAAAAGAGCTGAACAATTTCGGCGGGCCGCACGTAGTTGGGCGGCTGGAACAACATGACGTCGACCAGGCTGAAGATGGCGGTGTTAACGCCAATGCCGAGCGCCAGCACTACGACCGCCGCGATGGTGAATGCCGGCGCCTTCCAGAGCTGGCGAAATGCAAATCGAAAATCGTTAATCATAAAATTTTGTTACTCTTATTCATTCGCCAAGGGGTTCATCGCCCCCCGATGGCATGTCGCTAATTCGGGTCAACGTCATGTGTTGTTACGTTCTTAATCTGCGACAATCCGCTTCTTGTTTAACCATTCATTGACCGTGTCCGAAACTTCGGGAGCAAACTGCTCTGTATGGTGAACTTCTTTTCGGCCACCGCTGGTTGAAAGGAGGAGGGCGTGATTAGCGTTCGGAATTACCTTAATCAAGTAATCGCGATTTCCTGCCGCGCGAAAAGCGCGCTCCATTATTGGAACGTTCACCTCCGGGAGGACATTTCTATCCAAGGCTCCAAAGATGGCCAGGACCGGGCATCTTATGCGCGCCAGCGCCGCCGCAGGATCGTAATCGCCGTTCAGCTGGATGAAACGCCACGCGGCGGATTCTTTCACAATTGGCCCCCCTACGTACTCAAACCAACTCGTGTTTCGTGACCGCTGCACCGCGTCGGAGTATGCTAACCAGTTCCTTCCGGTTCGGCCCCACGCGAACTTAAGTCTGATGAACTCGCTCGCCTGTTCGATTTCTGCGAGGGCGAAGCCGTCCGCCCGCATTTCATTTTCGACCCGCATCTGTTCTTGCTTCGCCGGCGAAACGGCGGGCGCCACAAACAGAATTAAAAAACCGACGTCTCCCGATAAAGATGCCGCCAGAGGCGCGATCCAGCCGCCTCGACTCATGCCGAGCAGGCCGATATGCTGCGGATCGATATCGTCGCGCGCCCGCAGCAACTTCACCGCGGCGAGCGCATCTTGAGCCAGATCGGAGAAGGACCCGAAACGTTCTCCGGTGGATTGGCCATAACTGCGCTGATCAAAGATCAAAACGGCGAGACCACGCGGCGCAAAGTTGTCTACAACGAAGCGAACGTCTTTTCGTGTTTCCCAGTTCGAACCGCCGAGAACTATAACCGCAGGCGAGCGCTGTTTCCCAGTGGGTAGGACGAGAGTTCCTCGCAACCTTACATTGCCATTATCAAAGGTTACTTCTTCTTCTTTGAATTCGCCTGTTCGATCCTGCTCGACCCCAGTCGCAAGGATTGGGAGCACAACCAGCCCAAATATCAGGACTGACCGCCGCATCGTAGGCACTTCGTTGGAGCTCATTCTGTCCGTAACGCCTGCATTGGATCGATTCGGGTCGCGCGCAACGCGGGGACGAGACACGCCAGCGCGGCGACGGCACAGATGAACAGCGCGACGCCGCTGTACAGCAACGGATCGCGCGGACTCACTTCGAAGAGCAAACGCTGCATCAAACGCGTGACCGCAAGGGAAAGCCCGAGACCGACGACGAGCCCGACAATGGAAAGACGCAGTCCTTCCTTCATGACGAGGCCGATGACGTCGCGCGCGGCGGCGCCGAGAGCGAGACGAATCCCGAATTCGTTGGTGCGTTGCGCGACGCCGTACGCGATCACGCTGTAGATCCCCATTCCGGCCAGCGCGAGCGCGAGACCCGCAAACCCGCCGAGCAGGTACATGGAGAGCTTGCGATCAGCCGTGGCGGCCGAGAGAACTTCCGTGTATGACTGCACCTGGTCGATCGGCAATCCGGGATCGAGTGAGTGAATTGCCCCGATCAATTCCGCTCGGAGACTGGCCGCGGGCCGTTCGCTTCGCACCACGACGCTTAGGAAAGCGCCGTCGAGTTGCGCGGACGGGTAATACATTTCCACGCCGGGCGCCAGCGACAGGTTTTCCGAACGCACGTCCCCTGCAACACCCACGATCTCGCGCGGGATCGATTGAATGCCGGTGATGAGGCGATGGCCGATCGGATTTTCACCCGGGAAAAACTTTTTCGCCGTCGTCTCGTTAATGATGACGACATCGGCGGCACCGGCGCGATCGCGCCAGTTGAAATCGCGGCCTTGCTTGATCGGAATGCCAAGAGTTTCGAAGAAGCCGGGCGAAATCGTGGAGCGGACCAGAATCGTCCGCTCGCTCACGAGCGGAATCGGCCGGCCTTCCACGGCGGCGGGCGAACGCGTGTTGCCATTATCCGAGGCCGGAAGGTTGGAACCGGCCGCGGCGTTGGTCACGCCGGGAAGCGCTTTGATTTTTTCGATCGCGTTCTGAAAGAACAAGGCCTGTCGCTCGACGTCGGGATAAGAACCCGGCGGCAGACCGACGAAAAATGTCGTGATACCTTCGGCGCGGAAACCGGGATCGACGTTTTGCAGGCGCCGGAAGCTGTCGACCAGCAAAACCGCGCCAACGACGAGGACGAGCGAGAGCGCGACTTCAGCCACGAGCAATCCCGCCCGCAAGCGGCCCGCCTGTCGCCCGGTCGTGCCGCGGGATGAATCTTTCAGCGAATCGATCGGATCGCTTCGCGACGCGTGCAATGCGGGCACCAGGCCGAGAATGATGCCGGTGATGAGTGAGAGGCCGACGGCGAACAGGAGAACGTTCACGTCGAGCGAAATTTCGCGCACGCGCGGCAGGAAATTTTCCGCGAGCTTCTTCAGCATGTCGAGCCCCCAGATCGCAAGCAGGACGCCGAGCACTCCTGCGATCGCGGCGGTCAGCACGCTCTCGGCGAGAAATTGCAGGACGATCCGGCCACGCGTCGCACCGAGCGCGGTGCGGATCGCGATTTCTTTTCGCCGGCCCGTGAACCGCGCCAGCAGGAGATTCGCGACATTGGCGCAACCCACCAGCAACACGCAGCCGACCGCGGCGAAGAGCGTCAGCAACATCGGGCGCTGCTGACCAACGAGATCTTCGTGATAGGAGACGACGCTCATGCCCGCCTTCGCGTCCACCTTGTCGGGATTCGCGGTTTGATAACGCCGGTCGATAATGCGCATTTGTTCCTCCGCCTGCGCTCGCGTCACGCCCGGTTTCAGCCGGCCGAGAAGAGTGAGGAATCCCGTCCCACGCTCAATGATATCGGGCGGCAGGCCTTCCTGGTCGAACACGCGCGGCAGCCAGACGTGAGTCTGAATAAATGGGAATTTCACCGTCGGTGGCATGATGCCGATGACGGTAAACGAGGTTCCGTTCAACGTGATCGCCTGCCCAAGGATGTTCTGGTCGCCGCCGAACCGCTTCTGCCAAAAAGTGTGACTGAGCACCGCGACATTCGCGCCGCCGGGACGATCTTCCTCCGGACTGAAGACGCGCCCGAGAAGCGGTTGGACGCCGAGGGCGCGGAAGAAATTCTCCGTGACGCGGACGCCATTGAGATTTTCCGGATCGCCGCGGCCGGTCAGCGTGAAACCAGTAAACGATTGCGCGGAAAGTTCCGTGAAGCTCTGCTGTTGATCCCGCCACGAAGTGAAGCGTGGCCAGGAAACGTTGGCGCGGTCGAGCCCGCGCTCGGGGAACGAACCCCAGATGCGGACGAGCTCTTCCGGCTTCGGATAGGAGAGCGGGCGCAGGAAAAGCGTATTGATCGCGGAGAAGAGGACGGTGTTCGCGCCGATGCCGAGCGCGAGGGCGACGACGGCGAGAATCGTGAAGCCGGGTTGGCGCAACAGTTGGCGGAGAGCGTAACGGAAGTCTTTCATGGATTAGTGGGCGTTGATTTTGTTTTGGGGAGCGCTCCTTGTCATTCGGTGCGCAGGGCTTCGATCGGGTTTACGAGACTCGCGCGCCGGGCCGGAATGAGACAGGCGAGAAGCGCCACGATGGCGAGCGTGACAGACGTTGCGGCGAGCAGCGCCGGATTATGCGCGGAAACTTCGTAGAGTTGCGCGGTGAGTAGCCGGCCGAGCGCAATGGCGGCGCCGAGTCCAAGCGCAAGGCCAATGATCACCGGAATCATTCCCTGTTTCACAACGAGGCGCAAAACGTCTGCGGTCTGCGCGCCGAGCGCCATGCGCACCCCGATTTCTCCCGTGCGCTGTTCGACCGTGTAGGCGACGGCGCCGTAGATTCCGACCATAGCGAGCAGCAGCGCAATCCCGGCGAAAACGCCGAGCAGCGTCATGGTGAGCCGACGCTGACCTAATGACTGGTCGACAATTTCGTTCATCGTGCTGGGCTGGATGATGGGAAGACCGGGATCGAGTTTGTTTAGCGCATTTCGCACCATTCCCGCGGCCGCCTCCGGCTTGATCGCGCTCCGCACTGTCACCGCCATGAACGGATTCGAGCGTTGCGTCCACGGCCGGTAGAACTCGATATCATTCTGGCGGTCCAGCCGAAGGGATCGCACGTCGCCCACGACTCCGACAATTTCCGTCATGTAACCAGTATTGTTGTCCGGTCCAAACCACATCCGTTTCCCAATGGGATCTTCGTTGGGGAAGAGACGTTGCGCGGTCGATTTGCTCACCAGGACGACGAGCGGCTTGTCCACACCATCGCGCTCGTCGAAGTCGCGTCCCGCGAGAAGGGGAATATTGAACGTTTTCAAGAAACCGGGCGAGATGGCGCGGGTCAGACCGAGAGGGCGTTGATTCACCGGGACCGGATTGCCATCCACGCGTGCATAGGGCGAGCTGGATCTGTTTCCGTTCAAGGGCACGCCATCGCTGATCGAAGATGCTTGGATCCCGGCGGTCGTGTTCAGTTCCGCCAGGAGGCGTTCGACAAATCGCGCTCTCGCTTCCGGATCGGGATATTGCGCGGGCGGCAACCCGATTCCACCCACCAAAAGATGATCAGGATTGAAGCCCGATGGTTGCCGGCTTAGTCGAACAAAACTAGCGATGAGGAGCGCGGCGCCCGCGAGAAGGACCACGGAAAGGCCGACCTGCGCCGCGACTAATCCGCGGCGAAAACGCTGTTGGCCGCGGCTGCCGCTAATAGCACGGCCACCATCCTTCAATCCATCCACCAGATCGGCGCGCGAACTTTGCCATGCCGGGTACAGGCCCATCGCGACACCGGTGAGCAGAGAAATCCCCAGCGTAAACAAGAGGACCGGGGCGTTCAGTTCGATCCCGCTTTCCAGCGGCAGATTGTTCGCGGCAAGCTTTGGAATGACTGAAACAACCCAGAGCGCAAGGCAGGTGCCGACGACACCGGCGATTACACTCACGAGCAGGCTTTCGAAAACGAAAAGCCGCACCACGCCGCTGCGCGACGCGCCCAGCGCCATTCGCAATGCGATCTCGCGCCGGCGGCCGGTGAACCTAACGAGCAACAGATTCGCGACGTTGCTGCACGCGATCAGCAAAACGAAACTGACGGCCGCGAGCAAAGTGAAGAATGCCGGCCGCAGATTGCCGGTCGCGTCTTCCGCGGCGGAAATAACAACGGGCGACCAGCTATTGTCAGCGGCCTCCGGTAGCGCTTCGCGATAACTCTTTTGCAGAATCTGCAACGCCGAGCGGGCCTGATCGGCCGTCACGCCGGGCTTGAGCCGACCGACCACGCGCAGGAAACTCACCCCGCGCATCAGGCGTTCCCGGGTCAGGCCCGGCAATTGAAATGGTTTTACCGTGAAGATATCGCAATCGCGCCCGAACCACGCGACCGGTGGATTTGGGAGCACACCGATGACTGTCGTCGCCACGCCATTCAGATTGATGTTGCGCCCGATCGCCTGCGGATCGGAATTCAGATATTTGCGCCAGAAATTTTGGCTGACGAGCGCCACGTCGGCTTTCATTTCTTCCTCGGGCAAAAACGTCCGGCCGAGGATCGGTCGCATGCCGAGCGTGTCGAAATAGTTCGCGGTGGTGTTCGCGCCGTTGAGCTGCACCGGATCGCCGAAGCCGGTCAGGATGTAACCGTTGCCCGTGTCCGCGGCGAAGCTGGAAAAGGCCGTCTGCCCGTCGCGAAAATGCCAGAAGCGCGGCACACTCATCGGCAACTGCTCGAGATTTCGCTCCTTCGCTTCGGCCTGGAGAATCACGAGCCGGTCCGGTTCCTCGAATGGGAGGCCTTTCAGGAACAGGTCGTTGATCAAACTGAAAATGGCGGTGTTCATCCCGATGCCGAGCGCGAGGGTGATCACGGCGAGCAGGGTGAACGCGGGCGATTTCAGAAGTTGGCGGATGGCGAAGCGGAGATCGATCATGGCAATTTTCGATTTGCGATTTGCGATTTGCGATTGGGAAAAATCATTCGGCGCGGAGGGCGATGATGGGATCGACGGCGCTGGCGCGGCGCGCGGGCAACCAGCAAGCAATGAACGCGACGAACACGAGCGCCGCCGAAAGCAGCAAGAAGGTGATGGGATCGCTGGCGCTGATTCCGTAGAGGAGCGACGCGATCAGTCTCGTTAGGCCAAGCGAGGCGGCGACGCCGAAAAGCACGCCGGCAGCCACGAGCTTCATGCCCTGGCGCAGAATCAGTCGCAGGACATCGCTCCGCTGCGCGCCCAGCGCGATCCGGATCCCGAGCTCGCGCGTCCGTTGCGCGACCGAATACGAAATCACGCCATACAAACCGATCGCGGCCAGCAACAGCGCTGCGCCCGCAAAGATGCTGAGGAGCAGCATCGTGAATTTTTTCTGGAGCAACGTCCGCGCGATCATGTCGTTCATCGTGCGCGGATTTCCTAGCGGGACGGATTTGTTCACGCTCCAGACCGCTTCCTGCACCGCGGGCAAAAGCGTGAGCGGATTTTCCGGCGCGGTCCGGACCGCAATGAACACCAGCGGCCACATGCCCTGGCCGAGCGGCTGGTAAAGTTCAGGCCGGGGCGCGGTTTCGAGGGCAAGATGGCGGATATTGCCCACCACGCCCACGACCTGAAGCTTTTCGTTTTTCGGTCCGAAATTCTCAACGTATTGCCCGATCGGATCTTCACCGGGGAAAACTTCCTTCGCGGTTTGTTCGTTAATGATCGCTACCGGCACCGAATCTTTCGTGTCGTGCTCGTTGAAATTGCGTCCGCGCACGAGCGGGATGCCCATGGTCTGGAAATAATCGGGCGTCGCGATGCGAATATCGGCGTGGTCTTCCTTCTTGCTGCCGGGACGATTGAAGCTGCGTGAGCTATTGCCGCCGGAAAATGGGAGGCGGCTCACGGCCGCGACATGTTGCACACCCGGCACGGTCGCCACGCGTTGCACGACCTGCTGGTAAAACTGGAGCTGGCGATCCTCATCCGCGGTCGCGGACGCACCTATATTAAACATGAGGAGGCGATCGGGGTTGAAGCCTGGGGCGACTTTCGTCAGGTTCGCGAAGCTCTTGATCATCAAGCCCGCGCCGATCAACAGGATCAGCGACAGGCCGACTTCGGCCGCGATCAGGAACGCGCGGCGCCGGCTGCCGCCGGCTGTGCTTCCGCGTTCACCTTGTTTCAATGATTCCGCAGGATTGCCCGACGAAGAAGAAAGAGCCGGGACGAGCCCGAACATAATTCCGGTGACAACCGACACGCCGAGACTGAAGGCGAGCACTTCGCCGTTCAGGCCGACGTCCTTGAAATTCCGCAGGCTGGGCGGCGCCATCGACATCAACAACGGAATCGCCCACGCCGCGAGGAGCGCGCCGAGCGCACCGCCGATCACCGACAGCAGCACGCTCTCGGTTAGCAATTGCCGGACGAGCCGATAACGGCTCGCGCCCATCGCGGCGCGGATGGAAATTTCGCGCGAGCGCGTTGCTGCGCGGGCGAGCAGAAGATTCGCAACGTTGGCGCAGCCGATGAAAAGCAGAAAACCGACGGCCGCGAAGAGCAGCAACAAAACCGGCCGGATACCGCCCACCGTTTCTTCGTGCAACGGCGTCACGCGGATACCGGTGTCCTGGTTGTCGGCCGGATATTGGTTTTCGAGACGGCGGCTGATCGCATCCATTTCGGTGCGCGCTTTCTCAAGCGTCACGTCCGGTTTCAGGCGCGCGTAGATGTCGAGATAGTTGCTGCCGCGGATCGATCGCGGATCGACATTCGGCCGGATGGAATTCGTCGGCACGCCGAACGCGGACGGAATCCAAAGTTCGCCGTAACCGTCCGGCTGGAAATTCGGCGGCATCACGCCCACGACCGTGTGCGGCTCGTCGTTGAGCGAAATCTCGCGGCCAAGGATGTTGTGATCCGAGCCGTAACGGCGCGCCCACAATTCCGAGCTGATGACGACGACGTGGTTATGTCCCGGCTGTTCGTCGGAAGGAAGCAACGTGCGGCCAAGGATTGGCGACACGCCGAAGAGCGGGAACAAATTGGAAGTCGTCATCGTGCCGCGAACGCGCTCGGGGCGATCGCCGTCGGAGAGGCTGCATTGTTCGCCGCGCGACGCGGAGATGAAGGAAAAGACATCGTTCTGAGCCGCCCAATCGATGTAGTTCGCCGGCGCGGAAGCGCCGCCCGGCGCGCCCGTGCTGCGCATTGTCGGATCCAGCACCATGATCTTTTCCGAATCGGGATAGGGCAACGGATGGAGCAGCACGCCATCGATCACGCTGAAGATCGCGGTCGAGCTGGCGATACCGAGCGCCAGCGTAACGAGCGCCGCGAAAGTGAATCCGGGATTTTTCAGCAGCATCCGGATTCCGTAGCGGAGATCGTAAAGGAGCGTGCTCATATTATTCGGCGCGCAGCGTTACGATCGGGTCCACGCGCGCGGCGCGACGAGCGGGCAGCCAGCAGGCAAGGATGGCGGCCGCCGCGAGAAAAACACTGACCAATCCGTAAAGCACCGGATCGACGGCATTCACTTCGAAAAGAATGCTGCCGAGAATGCGCGAACAGCCGACCGCGGCGGCGACACCTACCACCAGGCCAATCGCGAGGAGACGCAGGCCCTGCCCCAAAATCAAGGCGCGAATATGCGAACGCGTGGCGCCGAGCGCGAGGCGCACGCCGATTTCGCGCAGGCGCCGCAACGCGCTGAAGGCGAGAACGCCATACAAACCGACCATCGAAAGCGCGAGTGCGAGCCCGGCGAAAATCATCAGGAGAAAAGTCATGAAGCGCGAATGCGCCCAGGTTTCCTGAACGCGGTCAAACATCGGACGCACTTCGAAAACCGGCTGGGCGGGATCGATCGAGGCGACCGTTTCGCGGATGGTTTTCTCGAGGGCTCCCGCCGCCACGTTGGTGCGGAGCAGCAGGACGTAGTTGGTCCGTTCCACCTGCCTCTGCGGAAAATAAACAACCGGCAGCGTGTCGATGTCGTCGAACGCGCGTGCCTTCATCCGCCGCACTACGCCGACGATTTCCCACATCTGACTCTTGCCGGTGTCCCCCGGATCCATCCGGAGTCTCTTGCCGATGGGATCTTCTCCCGAGAAAATTTTGTCGGCGAGAAGCTGATCGATCACGGTGACCGGTGGCGACGCGGCAGTATCGCGCTCGGTAAAAGCGCGGCCTTGTTTCAGCGAAGCGCGCATCGTGGAAAAATAATCGCCGGTTACGACCTCGGTATCGGCGGAGGGAATCTGTTCCGGCCGCGGTTCCGGCACGCCTTCGCGAACAAATCCGGTTTGCCAGCGGGAGCTGAGCGAGCCCCAGACGAAGGGCGGGCTCGAGTCGAGCGCCGCGTCGGTCACGCCGGGGAGCGCTCGAAGTTTTTCCACCAGTTGATCGGAGAAATGCGCGACCTTTTCCGGCGAGTTGTAAACGAGGTAGGGAAAATCGAGACGGGCCGTCAGCAGTCCCCGCGGCTCGAAACCGAGCGCCACCGATTGAGCCCGGGCGAAACTCTTTAGAACGAGCGCCGCGGAAATTAGCAGCACCAGGGTGAGCGCGATCTCACCGACCACGAGCCAGTTTCGCGTCCGCCGCGCGCCTAACGAATCGGAACTGCCGTGCGCTCCCGATTTGAGCGCCAGCTGGATGTCGGCGTTCGCCGAAAGGCGCGCGGGCCAGAGGCCGAAGAGAAAATTCGTGAACAAGGCAAGGCCGAGCGTGAAGGCGAGGATCCAGCCGTCCAGTCTCACCTCCTGCAAACGCGGAATCCCAGCCGGACTGAGCGCGATCACTGCGTCGCGTCCCCAGAACGCAATCAAGAATCCGAGGAAGCCGCCAAGCAGCGCGATGAGCATGCTTTCGATAAGGAGTTGGCGGATGATCTGGCCGCGGGAAGCGCCCATCGCCGCGCGAACTGCGAACTCCCGGGCGCGTGCGGCCCCACGCACGGCCAGGAGATTCGCAAGGTTCGCGCAGGCGATGAGCAAAACCAAACCCACAGCGCCGAGGAGGAGCGCGAGATTTTTTTTGTACGGACCGACCTGATTATCGAGCAGCGAGTTCACGACGACGCCGAGACCCGCGTTGTCGGAGTAATAGCGTTGTTCGAGGCCGGCCTCGATCGCCTTCATCTGAGTGCGCGCCTGCTCGACGCTGATGCCCGGCTTGACTCTGGCCCAGGCGAAGAGACCCGGATGCATATTGCGGCTCCAGTTCGGCACTCGCCGCATGAGCGGCAGCCAGACATCCACGCCACTCGGCGAAGTCATCTCAGGCGGCATGACGCCAAGCACGGTGTAGAGCTGGTCGTGGAGATTGATGGAACGGCCGAGCACAGCGGGATCGCGATTGAACGCGCGCTGCCACAAGCGGTCGCTGATCACCGCCAGGCGCTGGCCACCCGCTTTGTCTTCCTCCTCGGAAAACGTCCGGCCGATCTGCGCATTAAGCCCGATGACTTTGAAGAACGGCGCCGTAACGACAAAGCCCGAAATGTTTTCGGGTGCGCGGCCTTCAAGTCCGCTGAGGTTGAAGGATTCACGGCGGCCGACCGCGAGCGATTCGAAAACATTGTTTTGCGCTTTCCAATCGAGAAAATTCGGCCACGAGATCGAGATCTCCGGCTGGCTTGAGCTGCCTTCAGACAGGGTAACGATGCGATCAGCCTGCGGATAAGGAAGCGGACGGAGCAGGACAGCGTTGATCACGCTAAAGATGGCGGTGTTCGCGCCGATGCCGAGAGCGAGGGTGAGGACGGCGACCATCGTGAAGCCGGGCGACTTGCGCAGTTGGCGAAAGGCGAAGCGGAGATCGTTCATGAGTCAGAGGTTCGTGGCGGCCCTGGTCCCTCGTTCCCAAACTCAGTTTGGGAATGCCATTGTCCCTGCAACTCTGTTGCCCCGTTTGCGAAACAGAGTTTCGAAGACACGTGCGTTCCCAAACAGAGTTTGGGAACGAGGAGCGTGAGTGGGTTCATTGGTCAGAAATCATTCGGCGCGAAGGGCTGCGACGGGATCTGCTTTCGTAGCGCGGAGTGCGGGTAACAATGCGGCGAGAAGGCCGATCGCGCCGAGGACAAACACCACGCCGCCGAAGACGACGGGATCGTAAGCGGTGGTGTGGAAGAGAAGTGTTTGCATCAGCCGCGCGACTCCTGCCGCGCCGAGAAGACCGAGAGCGAGACCGAACGCGGTGAGCCGAGCGCCCTGGCCGAGCACGAGGCGGAGGACATCGCCGATCTGCGCGCCGAGCGCGAAGCGGATGCCGAATTCGCGCGTCCGCTGCGCAACGCTGTAGGCGATGAGGCCGTAAAGGCCGATGCTGGCGAGGAGCAACGCGAGAAGTGCAAAGAGGCTGAAGAGTGTGAGGTAGAGCTGCGGTTGGGTGAGACTCTGTTTCACCAGCGTGCGCACCGGTGCGACGTTTGAAATGGTCTGCTCGGGATTGAAGGCCCAGATCGCACGCTGAACTGTTTGCGAGATCGTCTCGACCGGAAGCGACGAGCGGACGAGCAGCGTCGCGAACGCCCAGCCGCGTTGGTTTAGTGACGCGTAAGCTTGATATGGGGTCTCGACGTTGAGACCGTCGCGCGGCACGTCGCCGACCACGCCGATCACTTCGAGCGACTGCGGAGTTGGTTGCGTGCGGCTCGGTGGAAGCACCAGCCGTTTTCCGATTGGATC
>Ga0307478_10001448_pt1 | contig 20514 bp, 18 predicted proteins | sample atmos_gasesECM4C_2_FD_203713 | JGI IMG/M metagenome (GOLD analysis project Ga0307478, IMG submission 203713) | Hardwood forest soil microbial communities from Morgan-Monroe State Forest, Indiana, United States - atmos_gasesECM4C_05 | ecosystem: Environmental > Terrestrial > Soil > Temperate... | reverse complement strand
GCGCGAACCTGTGTGGCGCGAACCTGCGTGGCGCGAACCTGTGTGGCGCGAACCTGTGTGACGCGGACCTGTGTGGCGCGAACCTGTGTGGCGCGAACCTGTGTGGCGCGAACCTGCCAAAAGATCAACGTATTGCTTCTCTCTGCTTTGGGGGTTGGGGAATCACGGTAACGCCGGAGTGGACCGCCATCGGCTGCCAGCAACACCCAAACGCCGATTGGCTGAAATGGGAACCGGCGGACGTGGCGACGTTCGCTGAAACCGCAAGCGAGTGGTGGGCGAAGCACAAGGACGCCGTGCGTGCCGTCATTCGGGATGTGATGACGCCATGAACCTTCCCCCAAACATCGCCGCATGGCCCGCATCGTGGAGATTTTTGTACGAGGAGCGCGCGGGAATATTCCAGTTCGATGGCTTGATGAGTAAAGACCAGGCCGAACTGTTAGCCGAGAGTGAAGTACGCAGACAGGCCGCCGAGGCCGGAAAAGAGAGAGTGAGCGCATGAGCGCATCTGTAATTGAACAAATTCAGTCAATCGAAAATCTACGCCAAGCCGCATCTTGGAAGCGTGATCAATGGTTGCGTGACCGAGGTTGGGAGTCAACATGCGAAACACCCGGCAGCCTATGGCTATGGAAACGTCTGTGGAGTGGGCGCAGCGGCAAAGATCCACACTGGATTATTGTCGATGCCGACCTTGCCGAACGAATGCAAAAAGAATGGGACTTTGAACAGGACTACAACGAACATCCGGAAAACTACGAGGAGTAGTCGCATGACCGAGCCTTTGATGCGCTCGAACGACGAAACGCCGATCAGTATGCCGTGCCGTTATTGCGAGGCCCAGGCAGGCGAACAGTGCACCACGGTACTCAAGGCTGGAGGCGAGTACGTCCGACTTTTGCACTACTTTCACCGCGTTCGCTGGAATGACTACTACAAACACCACGGCGAGCGCGCCGCGATGGACGATTGGAATAAACGCTACGGAGGAAAAACCGCATGAGACCCGATTCGATCACCCTAGCCATCTTCGAGAAGTACAGCCCGGAAGAACTGGCCGACACCGCCACCAAACTAGTCCAGGCGCTCACCGACCAGGAAACCGCCGAAACCGAGAAGAAAACCAGCGATGCTGTTTTCAAAGAACGCATCGGCAAGCACGCCGCCGAAGCCAACGAACTCGCGCACAAATATTCAAAAGGCGGGGAAACTGCGCAGATCGGTTGCCGGATTTACTACGACCGCCCCACGCCGGGGAAAAAGTCCTACGTCCGGATGGACTCCGAAGCCGTTGTGGAAGTGCACGACATGAACCTTGAAGAGCGCCAGGAAACATTGCAATTCCCGCTGGCCACCACACCCGCCGAAGATGCGAAGCCAAAGAAGAACGGAAAACCAAAGCCGGAGCCAGCGCCCGAAGAACACAAACAATTCCATGGGCGCGGACCGGACAAAATCGTCAACCTGCTAGTGCGGGGGATCGACCCTTACGGGGCGCATCCGGCGCTCACTTCGTTGGGGCCGCTGATTCGCCTAGTGGTTGGGGAAGAGGTGGAATTCGACGACGACGGCAAAGTTACGGCGGCCGAATGGGTGAGCGAAATCTCATTTATCGCGAACGGCTCGGGGAATCGCATGTCGATGGAACAATATCGAAACCTCACGGCGCGCCTCGATTCGAAAAACGCGGACGATGTGCGCAAGTTCCGGGCGTGGCTCGCCTCGGCCGGCGCTCCCGACGTGGCGGCGGTGCCGAACACGCGACAACTTTACTTTCTGGGCGGGCGGCAAAACCTGACACCGGCGGAACTGGCGGCGCTCGGATCGGATCCGCAGAAAGACATTTGCGATTTGGGCGAGTGTTTTTTGATTGAATACTTCGCGCAAAAGCGTTTTGATCGCTTCGAACCTACAACCTACTTCCACGAATTCGGGGAAGAAACGGACGAACGGCCGCGCTTGATCTTTATGCGCGTACCGAAATTGTTTTTGCTCGCCGGCGGGGAATACACTGTGAAACCTGCCGGGATTACGAATTAGGGTAGTATCCGGATATGCCAGCCGTCGCCAAGTCGAAACCATCGGAAGGTTTTTCGGAACTGCGCTCCATGCTCGAGGTGCGGCGCCAAGCCGAGCAACGCGGCCACTTCGAACCTCTGGGCCGGTTGCTCTACCTGAAAACCGAGCGCGGCAATATGCTGTGGCCGGTCGAAGATGGAGAGTGTCAAGGGCCAACGGTGGCGGCGCTTGTGGTCGATGGCCCAAACCCATTCCCCGATTTTCTTTTGCTCGGCCCCTGGCTCCCACTCCCGCCGGTCCGCGTCCAGAGCTCGAAGCCCTGCCCGAAGTGCCTGCACGTCTGCGAGGTGTGCAAGGGCGCGAAAATCAAGCAGTGCGAGCAAGCGGGCTGCGGTGGGCGGGGAACGGTAGCGGTCGATGGGCAAATCGCCTGCGATGCGCCGGGGTGCTCTGGCGAAACCGGGGCCATCAAAATTGGCGGTTGCGTGAAGTGCCGCAACACCGGCACACTCCCGCGGTACGATCACTGCGCGATGTGTGACGGCACCGGAAAAATGAAGTGTCCGCGCTGCCGTGGGCGGGGACAGGTGGCAACCGGCAAAGTGCGCGGCTCGATCGACTGGAAAGCGAAAGACTGCCCGGCGTGCGCGGGGACGTGCTGGAAAGGTGCCTTCCAACCGCAGCAAGTGGAAAAATTCATCAACGCGCAACTCGACCCGCTGCGCTTTCCGGACAAAATCAAATTCCCACCGATCACCATGTGGGCGCTCGGACCGATTTTTGAAATGGGAATCGAGGATCCACGCGACCACGCCACGCGGATTTTCGACGTGGCACAGGATGCGCACGGCGATTACCTCATGCTCGTAATTCCGGCCGGACACAAACGGCAAGCGGCGGCGTCGCGGGCCAAGGCGTATTTTGTTGCCGGCGTGGTGCGGGAACGGGCAGCAGAGGGGGCGGCGTGAAACAGATGTTTGAATTGATGGCGATGCTCGCACCGAAGTAACTTGAATTTTGCATTATAACGTTGTAATGGTTTAATTCACTTTCCCGCCTCCACTCCCCTAAGGGCGACACAAAGCAGGTTGCCCATGCTCCTCGAAGCTCTCAATATTTTCGTTTACACGCTTGGCTGGATTCTGTTCGTGGCGGCGCAAGCGCAAAACTCCATCGCATCGAAGTCTAATAGCCTGCAGGGTAAGGCTGGGCTCAATGTCTGGCTAAGTGCGCAAGCCGTCAACCTGGCCACGCGCGCGTTTTTCTCGGCGCTCGCCTATGGCTTCATCATCCACAACGTTGCCAGCAAAATCAGTTCGGTTGGTTTTGAGATTTCGGCGGTGACGATCGCCGGCGTGGCGGGCTACTCGGCGAACGCCATGCTCTATCAGTTCTTCGGTTATTTCCCATTCCTGCGAGTCGAAGTACCGGACCTGGCGCCCGCTCCGAACGCACAAGTTGTGCCACTCCCCAAATCAACGGGGACACCCTAAACTCTCGGCAACGTTTCACAAAATTAACGGATTGGAGAATTCTGCAATGTCGATCAAAACGTTTTTCGAAAAAATCTTTGACTTCCTGAAAGCGGAAGCCCCGAAAGCGGCCACCTGGGAGAAAGCGGCGGCCACGGCTCTCAATGTGGCCAGTCCACTCCTTGACGAATTGGTCGGGCTCACGGCCGGCGAAGCGGCCGAAACCGTGGTGTCGAATATCGTCGCGCAAGTCAAGAAAGACATGGCCGGCGCCTCCGCGGTTCTGGCTGGATCCGGCGGGACGACGGCAACCCTGAACTCGTTTCTGAGTTCGATTCAAACCAACATGGGGACATTGCTCACGGATGCGGACGTGAAGAATGCGACCAAGTTTACAGAAATTGAGTCGACGGCCAACACTGTCATTGGGGAAATCGAAGCGGTGGTATCGTCGATGCCCGCGGACTACACCCCGCCGGCACCGGTTGCCGCACCTGCACCGGTTGCACCGGCTGCACCAGCTCCGTCGACAACCATGGCCGATGGGACAACCCATACGCCGGCAACCTCCTAGGGAACGTGGTGTTGGTGCGGTCCCTCCTCCAACTCGCGGCCGCGTGCACATTAGTTACCCTCGGTGTGTGCGCGGCCGTGATAACTTGCGATGTGCACCACGTTCTCGGCGAGGCGCAAGCTTCCTTGACGCGCATCGACCTGGTGCTCGGCGCGGCGCAAGGCGAGTGGCGGAATGAAAAAGATCAGATTCATTCGATTATCGCGAGCGGGCGAGATGCAGTGGCGCAGGCAGATTCGTTCGCTCAAGAACAGCGCAAGCAGCTCGCGAAAACTAGCCGCGATTCTGACAACCAAGTGCGTGCGCTGGGACTCGTTACCCGTAATGCGGAAACGTTCTTTTATAACCTCGACCAACAAATCAACGGCCACGTCCTGCCCGACTTCGACCGCGAACTAGTCGCCACGACGACGGCGGCGCAATTCAGCTTCGAATCGATCACCAAAACCGCCGACGATGTTGATTTCCAAATCCAAGATCCGGAGTGGGCGCAAACCCTGCACTCCTTCAACCTGGCGGCGGCGAGCCTCGCATCGGCCTCGGCGAACGGGAATTCGATCCTGGGCCATGCGGATCACGTCGCCGCCTACTATGACAAGAAACTCACCACGCCGCTCGGCTTCTGGAAATCGATGCTGCACGAAGCCATTCCGGCGGCCGGCGCCGCCGGCTCGATTGCTGCGGGGTTTGTCCGATGACCGTGCGGAGCGTCATGCGCAACGGCGTAATGCAGATGGTCGACGGTGGACCGCTGCCACGAAAACCGGACGACGATAAGCGGCGAATTTTCAGCGCCAACGATGGAACCTATTGGTTTGTTTGCCCTGGCTGCAAAGCAACCCACACCTACCACACGGACCGGGCGCAAGGCGAACCTTGTTGGGATACCAACGGATCCACTAGCTTTCCGAGTTTTTATCCGTCCTATAAACGCACGTCGCCCGGCAACACTTCCGGGGAGCCGAATATCTGCCATTTCTTTGTGACCGATGGGCGAATCGAATTTGTTTCAGACTCCACGCATGAGCTCGCCGGGAAAACCGTCGACCTTCCGGAGATTGATTCGCGTGGCTAAACCTAAACCATCGTTCATTCCAAAACACCAGCACTATCCCCGCATCGGTAAGCGACCATGGCTTTACGCGCAACCGTGCCCCACCTGCCACGCCCCCGCTGGGCTTGGATGTTTGACCGAAGGCGGGTTTTCCATGGGCATCCTCAGGCACGCACTGCGAAAGCGACTCGTGGAGGATGCCCGGCGTGGCTAAGTGGAACCTCTCTCCCGGCGGCCGTGCTGGCAAACTTCCGAGCATGTCCGCGGCCTGCACCAAGGGCAAGCACACGCGCTGCACCAAAGAAGATTGCACCTGTGGTGACTGTGGTCATCCCGCTCCAATAAAAAAATCGCCGCAACCGGATTTTGTCCTTGACTCAATTTTGAGTTCCGGGGCATTATCGGCCTCGTAATCGGATTCCCGCCAGAACATTCCCCTCCAAAGTTTTACCCCACGCCAAAACATGAGTTTCTGAGTCCCTATGGCGTTTGCCCGCAAATTGCGCGTGAGTAACCCGCATCGCCGAAAGCGTTCTCGCAATTCCCGCCGGCGTGCCCGGCGGTCCAATCCAGTAGCAGAGGTGTTGATCATGGCAAACGGTAAACGGCGTCGTCGCAAAGCAAACCGCTCGCACGCAAGGCGCTCGCGGCGCTCCAATCCTTTCTTCGGGAAGCGGCGGCATCACATTCGCCGGCGCTCGCACCGCAACCCGAGCGTTGCCGGATTCAACACGACCGAATTGCTCAAGCTGGCGCTCGGCGCCGGCGCGGGCGTGATCGGCTCGAAGTACGTCACCCAGCTTGCGCTCGGCGCCAGTAACGCCGGCGTCATGGGATACGCGGGGCAGACCATCGCCACGCTCGCTCTCGGCTGGCTGGCTGCGAAGTTTGCCGGAAAAGATGCGGCCACGGGGGTTGTGGCCGGCGGCCTGGGCGCCGTCGCGCTGCGCATCTACAACGACAACGTGAGCGGCACGAGCTCGCCGATGAGTGGCTTGGGTGACCCGGACATGGGGCGCCTCGGCATCGGCCTCGGCGGCTACATGGACGGATCTTCGCCGATTCCGGTCTACGGCTTCACCGGTCCGACTGCGGTCGTGCCGGTAGCGGGTGGGCCGGCGGTAGCTTCACGCCGCAAGAACTAAACGCGGCCTGAACGGATTTGATTTTTGGCTGTCACCACCCCGGTCTAGAACGGCTGGGGTGAAAACTCGGTAACGGGAGTGCATGCGATGAAAACGGTTGATGTGAGCTACAAACATTTTGGCCTGGATGGCACCGACGAAGAATTGCATCTTCGCAATCGCGTGCTCCTGCAGCGCGTGGAAGCACGGCAACGCGCCACCCGCTCCACCTTCGGGCGCTATCACTCCCGGCGCGGCCTGGGGCCAATGGGATTTGCGCGGCGCAGAAACGAAGCGCCGGATCAGCAGTACGCCCACCGGGACTGGGTGTATTACGACGCTTTCAGCGTGAACGCGGGCGCGGCCTTTGCGGCCACGACCATGTTCTCGGTCCCACAGGGACAAAGCGGGAAGCTGCTCAATACCACCAACCTGCAGGGGCAGGGCGGACAGTTGCCCGCTGGTGAAATCCTCACCATCAAATCAATTCGGCTGTACATGGCAAACACCACCGTGCCGACCGATCTGCAAAACATCATTTCGGACGTTTCGGTCCAGTTCAAGGTTCGCAACTATCCGATCTTCCAGTGCGGACCGGAATTCCTGCCGCCGGGCAACGGTGGAATCGTGATCAGCGGCGCGAACCTTGGCGCCACGCTGCCAACCGGCACCGCACAGTTCCTGTCAACCTCGAGCGGCCAGCCGACACAGGACTCGGTCTACAACTTCTCCATCCCCTACAAACTCGGGATGCTCGAGAATTTCCAAATTTTCCTGAATCCGGACGTGGCCTTCAATATGGTCGCCGCAACCGGAACCAACCCTCTCGGGCTCGGCACGCTGATCAAGTGCTACCTCGAGGGAGTGCGCGACATTCTGCTCGCTGGCTAAAAGCGGGGCGAACGAAGTTTGCAACCTGGGGAATGGTTGTCACGGGGAAAGCGGGGGCTCACAAACAGTGGGCCTCCGCAGACTCTGGAAAGTTTTGAAACCTGCTTATGGCTCAAACCTGCTCAACTTGCAAAGGTGCTGGCTGGCTCAATCTTGGCAGCGCCGCGCCCAAGTGCCCGATGTGCGACGGCACCGGCAAGCAGTTTGACCCTGGCCGCAAGTATTCCTATCTGATGGGGCCGCTCACGCTGAACGGCACCGGCGTGGCCTCGGCGAGCAATTCCTTGAGTGCGATTCTGAACGGGGTGGCAACACAGGTGGTGAACTGGCCTTTCCGCTGGCTGTTCTCGCTCTGTCAATCCACGTTCCCGTTTTTGGTGCAGATTCAGGATGCGGGCGCCGGCGGCAATCGGCCGTTTTCGAATGCGATGGTTTTGTCGACCCTGGTCTTTGGCGACGGGCGCAACCCGTTCCCCCTCCCCACCCCTTTCACGTTTCCGATGAATCAGAACATCATCGCGAACTTCCAAGATCTGTATGGCGGCGTAGGCACGGCCGGCGTGACCAATGGCAGCGCCATCGTGACCTGGGCGAGCGGCACGCTGTTCAACACCGGCGTGGCTCCCGGGCCGCCGTTTGGAAACACTCCGATCTGGCAGGGCGCAACGATTAACCTGGCTGGCGTCAATTACGCGATCGCCTCGGTGCAATCGCAAAATCAGGTTACGCTCGCGGAAAACTACGCTGGGGCAACGGCCGCCGGCGCAGCGTACAGCGTGCCGAACAATATCTCCATCGTGTTCGATGGTGTCGAGTTGAGTCAGTGAAAATATGGGCGCAAATCAACTCATCTTCTCGCGCTCGGGCAGCGCGAAGTTTTACACCGTAAGCCCACTCCTGTTCGGCCAGAAGAAACTCAATAACAAATATTTCCTGCCCGATGGCCGGGATTTGCCGGAGCATGTCGAGCTCCGCTTCTGGACGTTCGATTTCGGGTTCTCGGATCCAAGCGCGGCGATTGCGCCCTATGACAAAGCATTTTTTGGACTGCCGGCGGGCCGCAACTTTCTCGCCGTGTCCATGAATCAGGCGAGCGTTCCGCAACCGACCTCAACCGGAACACCCGCGGCGGGAAATCCTGGCGCACTGGTAACGCCGGCGTTTCTGGTCAATTTTCTGCACACCCACGAAGGCGCGCAACGGCAATGGTCGAATAAAGACGAATTCGACGTGGAAGCGGCCGGCGATGGCCGACTCCCGTACATCTTCAAATCTCCGGTTCTGATTTTACAGGGCGACACGCTCACGTGCTCGGTGACCAATCTTTCGAACTGCACGCTGCAGGCACAAGTGATGATTGCTGGCGGGGAGTTCTGAGGTGTGCGCAATTGGCTGGTGACGGTGTGGCGCGGCGATTATCACGTCGCGGTGATTTCAGTTACGGATGCGAAGTTTCTTCACGATCTTCAAGCATTGGGCGCGGAATACAGACTAGAGATTCGGGGCGATGACGGACGCACAGAAACAATTTTTGGACCGGGCGAGCGCGGCGGCGCAACAAGCCACCCATCCCTTTCCGCGCATGGCGGCATCCGAAGCCGCGCTCGAGAGTGGTTACGGGCTCTCCGGGCTCGCTTCTGAGGACTGCAATCTCTTCGGCATGAAACAGCATTTGCATCCGGAGTTCGCCACGGTGTCGTTGCCGACGAAAGAATTTGAAAAAGGCGAATGGGTGGAAGTCACCGCAGATTGGGTCAAGTATCCCGACTGGGCGAGTTGCTTTTTTGATCGCATGAATACTCTCGAGCGGCTTTCCCGCGTCACGATTCCCGGCAAAACCGACCTGGCCTATCCCCACTATGCCGCGGCGCTGCGGGCGCAAGATGCGGAAACCTACGTCCGCGAAGTCTCACAGTCCTGGTCAACGGATCCCACGCGTGCCGATAAGTGCATCGCGATTTACCGGGAATATCTGGGCACGACGGGAGTGGCTTGATGTTGACTCGAAACTATCGCGGGCTTGGGGCCTCGGATGGCCGGCGCAATCGGCCGGCGGCGCTGCTGCCCACGCTCAACACCCTACCGTTTACCGCACACCAGAAAGCGGCGCTCGATGCGCGCGCAAAATCGGTGGCCAATGCACCACCGTGGATTCATCCCCAGCTTTCGCTCTGGAATCCGCCGGCCGATGCCGACACATTCCGGCGCACTTCCTTGCCCGCACAAGTCTACCCCGCGCCTGGGGCCAGCGCGGTGATCGTGCTTTCGTTTACGGTCCCGCGATCGAAGCTCGCCGTGATTCAGCATCTTTCGATCGTGCATGTCGGCGGCAACCCTCCGGATTTTATCGGGAACGTGATTTGGCGAGTTTTGAAAAACGGCGGCGCGTTCCCGGGCCTGAATCAACTCACGGCACAGGTGGGAACGTTCGCGGCGCCGCTCCCGGTCACACTGCTCGGCATCGAAGGCGACCGCATCACCGTGACTGCGGAAGTTCCTACCGGCCAACCGGCGATGCCGGCGGGTACGACGACCGCGGCCAGTTTCGATGGTTTCATGTACCCACTTTCTGAGGCACTTTCCCCGAATCGGAGTTGAGAGCCAATGGAATTTACAAAATTTGTGCGGCGCCTGGTGCTCGCGTTTCTTTTGATCGTGCTCGGCTGCGCTCTGCGGTCGGACGCGCAAAATGCCGGCGTGGTCGGCATCGCGACGAAAGAGATCTCGGTATTTAGCGCGCAATCCACCACGGCCTCGAGTGGTGGGGTGTGGCAGTGCTCCGGATCCACGTCGCCGATTCCGTGCCCGGTCTTACCTGACATTGGCTCGGGCTGCAACGTCCTGAATTATCAGACCGCGGCCTTTACCGGAACCATCACGCTTGAGTGGAGCAAACTGGCCTCGCCCTACACGCCCATTGTTTTAGCGGTAGCAAGCTTTCCGGGCGCGAATCCGGACACGGCCGTGCACACGCTGCAGGTTGGCGGATATTACCCCAATCTACGCTCAACAGCCACGCCAACGGCCGGCTCGATCAGCGCGCAGTACACAGCGCAAGCGACCTCCTGCCCCTTCATCGCCCCGGGCATTGGATCGAACGGGCCCACCTCGCCGATTGCTTGCGACCGAAATAATATTCAGGCGGTCGGGACCGGATCGACCCTGAGCATCGCCGCAATCGGACCCATTTTTACCGGCGATGTGGTGGTGATTTGCTCCTTCACGATTTCATTCAGCGCGGCGACCACGGGCGGGGCGGTGGGAATCGAGTGGGCAGCGAGCACCGGCGCGTGCTCCTCGGCGCCGACCGGACCCACGTGGAATAGTTACGTGACGGCATCCACGCCGCAAAGCTTCACCGTACAAATGCAGCAACGAAGCTTCGGCGCCGCGGCCGATCCCTATCCGTGCTTTACCAATTCCTCGGGAGCGCCGGCGCTGATTGCGGTTTCCTACGCGAGCGTGCACGGCGTATGAAAACGCTCCGCGCTCTCGCGTTGGTCCTGTCCCTTTTGGTGCCTGGGGCGCTCGCCCAACAGAATGCTAACGGCAACCCGTCCGGGGAACCTGGCGTGGGAGTGTTTTCAACCGTCGAACTCCCGCTTCTGACAAGCCTTCCCCCGGTGCGCAACGCGAACATCGCGATTGTCGGCAACCCGGGAAACGGCACCTATTTTTACTGGCTGGTCACCAACTACACGTTTGGGCAAGCCCCGGTGCAGGGGCCATTCATCGCCATCCAAGCACCCACGGTGCTTTCGAGCACTAATTATGTGACCATCACCCCGAACTATCTTCCCGGGGCGACCGTCGATGTTTTGCGAACCACTTCATTCACGCCGCCATCGGGCACCGGAAATTATGCGGTGTCGACCGGCAACACCAGCGGTGCGATCTCGGATCAGGGTGGGGCACTTTCCTCCTACACGCTGAACCCGGCGAATCCTGCCAGTCAGACCAATTGCCTCAGTACGCAAGTCGCCGGCGCCGGCGAAGGGCATTTGTATTTAACGCAAGGCCCCGATTGTCAGACTTTCATCGCGGATCTGACGGCGATCGGAACCTCGACCGGAACGGTCACCAATCTCACCATCGGCAATCTTTCGCCGCTCTTTACGGCCACGGTCATCAATGCCACGACCACGCCGGCAATCAGCTTCGCTCTGGATAATGCGCCCGCGTACAGTGTGCTCGGCAATACCAATGGCACGACCGGGGTGCCGGGCTATACCAATTCGCCCACGCTGAACAATCTCACGCTGAATACCGCTCTGACGCTGGGATTTCTCACGAGCGCGGGGACAGAGTGTTTGCATTCGGTGTCTGGCGTTGTGCTCGGCACAGGAAGCGATTGCGGCTCTGGATCGAGCGGCATCACGGGCTCTGGAACAATTGGTTATTTGCCGATATTTACCGCGGCCGCGGTGGTGGCAGACTCTCCGGTGCGGGTTGAAACCGGCGTATTGCAGTCGAGCGATCAATTGCAAATCATCAATCAGGGCGGCACGCTGCCCACGGGTGTGCAGGCGCTTCTTGCTGGCTCCACCTACACCGGATCTTCGGCGTGCGGGTTATTTGGCGGCACGAATACCTGGCTTTCGCAACCGGATTGCGATGCGGCAATTATCGAAAATATCCCGAACGGCGCGGCGGCCGGCGTCGTCGCCGGACTCTTTGCGCAAGCGCAAGCGCAAGCCCTCAGCAGTACTCCCGCGGTGACGGCGGTCTATGGCTGGGCCGCAACCAACGGGAACGGGAGTCCAAACTACATCACCGGCGTGGTGGGTGCGGGTAACGCCACAGCGGGATGGACGGGCACGATCGCCAACCTGACCGGCGTCGAAGGCCTGGCATTTCTGCAGGGTTCGCAAACCGCAACCATTATGGCCGGTGTTGCCGGTCAGGTGCAGAATCAGGCCGGCGGCACTACGACACCCATGGGCGCCGCGCTGTATGCGCGAGCTCCCGCGTTCACCTCTGGCGCGGTGATTACCGATATCTACGGCTTGTACCTGGAGGACATGACAGCGGGCGGCGGAACGGCGAACCCAAACCCACACGGCATCTATGAAGCGGGTGCAGCTCCGAACGTGCTGAATGGTTCCTTGACGCTGCTGAACCTGGGCGGCACTACGCAATGTTTGCAATCGATTGCAGGATTGATCGTGGGCACGGGTGCGACGTGCGGCGGATCCGGCTCGCCCGGCTCGCCCTCGCTGTCTATGCAGGGCAATAACGCCGGCGCCTTCTTCGGCATTCCCGGCACGGCCTTTAGCGCGTCGAACGGTATCACCGAATTTGAAATTTCCGGACCACGGCCACTGATCGATGTAACCGCGCCGGAGTACGGGGCGGATTCGAGCGGCGCCACGGATTCGGCGGCCGCGGTGCAAGCAGCACTGAATGAGTGCTCGGGTGCGGCCTATACCGTATTCTTCCCGGCAGGTACTTACATCCTCGACTCGATCGTCACCGCCTCGCATCCGTGCACGATGGAAGGCTATCCGGGCACAGTCGTCATTCAAAAACATTTCAACGCCGGACCCTCGAACAATTACACCAATCCCGGTTATTTGCTGGTCACGGCCGCGGCCTCGCCGTTCGTCATGCGCGGGCTCACCTTCGATTGCAACGCGCCCACCTATAGCGGCGCGTGCGTGGTGGGACAGGGAGCGATTCAGGGGCTTACCTTCGACGGCGAGGGCTCGGGTGGCATCATCAATTGCGATGGTCCATGCTTTCTCACGGAGGGCACCGCCGTTGGCGGCGCGGCGCCGAATAAAGTCCTGGTCACGCATAGCACTCTGATTTCCGGACCCAACAGTACCACGACCGGTGCGGGCGGAACGATTTCAGCCAAGGATTCAAGCGACGGCCTGCAGTATGTCGACAACCCGCTCATCGATGGACACCTCGACACATATTCCGGCTCAGGCACGCTTGAACTGGAATGCGGACACACGGGCGCCACGCTCTCGAATATTTTAATTTCCGGCAATCCGAAGATTATCGGCACGGGCAATGCACTGACCGGCGGCGGCTGGGCGATTCAGGCGGGAGCGTTTGGCTGTCTCACCATGTACGGCCTGAAAATCGAGAACAATGGCCTCGAGGTTGCCGGCAGTGTTAACGGTATTGTGTCGATTCCGTCGACCTATGGCGCGATTGTCAAGGGCAACCATTTCAACACGCACTTCCGCGATTTGCAGCAAGGGGCAAGCGATGGCGTGAGCCAAATCAGTCCGCCGTTGTTCACCTCGGCGAGCGGCGCATTCGTCAATACCATTCCCGGCTCGGCGACCGGCCGCACCCTGGCGTACCTATGCAGCGGGACGTGGTATTACACGCTGGTTACTTACGCGTCCTCGACCACGCTCACGCCGGCTACGACGCCAACATGCGCCGGCTCTAGCGAACAATATGACTTGCTCGGCTATAGTCCGACCTTCACCGCGCTCGAGCTCGGCAATTCGGTTGGCCCCGTGGTCAGCGGCAACACGTTCGATGTTGAATCAGCGCAATGGCTCGCCGCTATCTGGGGGGACAACACCTCGGATGCGGACATTTCTGGCAACGACATTCTGGGCTTTGGTACGGGCAATATCGGAACCTCCGCGGCGGCAACGGTCGGCATTGGGATCAACGCCGGGTACGCTCAAAACGGAATCAGCACGATCACCCAAGTTGCCCACATTATCACGGTCACCACAGAATCGGCGCTCATCGGACAAACTCAGTCCGGGATGAAAATTGCCCTGTGCAGCCCGTCGAATGTTTGCACGCCCACTGGCTATTACGGGTTCTATCAAATCGACGCGGTCCCGGTGCAACTCGGCACTACCTTCACGCTTTACAGTCCGTCGACCGGCAACTCCTGCAGCGGCGGCCACGCCACGTGCGGCTACGTCGAGTACGTGGGCGTCAATAACAAAGTTCACGGGAACAAGATCGAATTCGCGAAGATCCTCCCGCCGGCGACACCGCTTTATGGCATTCAGATCAAAGGCGCATCCTCTACCAGCGTTTTAGCTTTCAACGACGTTTGGGGAAATACGATTTCGGGCACGGGCCCTGGAACCAACGAATATTGCGGGTCGGTGCAAGCCGCAAGCGGCGTGGTGGATTCGAACATCCTCGGGGATAACACTTGCTCCAATATGCAATTCGGGTTCAACCGGACGGCGGGGACAAATACCACCTGGATTAACCCGAATTTTAATAACATCACGACGCCGTGGCCCGGCACGGCGCAAACCGGAGAAATTCGGGAATACATTCAGGGCGGCACGCGCACCTTTACCGAGCCGGTAGACATTGGCCTCAGCGGAGGCGGCGTCCTCACGCTCGGCGCGACCGGTCAATCGAGCACTTCCACGCTCACGATGTACGGTTGCACCACAAGCAGCAACCTGTGCCCGCCCTACATCAACCTGGAAAATGAAGCCGGCACGGTCGGCGCCTGGCTCTACCCGAGCACCAGCTTTAATGGCAGCTTTGGCATCGCCTCGAGCGCGCCCACGACGGACGTACAGGCCGGCGGACTGCTGTATGCTCCCGGCGGCGTCGGCCCGGTCTATACGACCGGCAGTTCTGGCACGACCGGACTGTTGCAGTGTCCGGTGTCGGCCACCTCGAGCGAAGTGCAGGATTGCGGATCGAACGCGACCAATTTCTACGGCGTCGCGGAAGCAACCGGAAATTCCAACACGCGGCTCAAGTCTTACGGGGTGGTGACCATCAACATCCCCTCGAGCACCACGAACAATGGGGATTTCATGTGTTCGGGAACGCTCTCGGCCGGCACTTACAACGCGGTCGACAATGGTTCGACGCCATGCCCGGCGAATCAGTTCATCGGTTACGCAACAGTCCACAATGCCAGCGCGGTGACATCGGTCAAGGTGCAACTGTTCGCGACCAATGGAGCGGATACCACGGCGACCGCCAATTCCTTGACCATAAACAATTCCGGATCGGGCGCCGCGTCGGGCGCCACATTCAACGGCGCGGCTACCCTCACTATTAGTTACAACACAATCGGCGCAGCCGATGCTGCGCTGTCGAATCTGGCCTCGGTGAGCATTAACACAAGCTTGCTGGCGCAAACCGGCGTGGATCTCGGCTCCACCGCCAACCCGTTCCGCAATCTCTATCTCTTCGGTGGCGGCACCTATGGAACGGATTCGTTTGAACTGACCGGAACATCGACGGCAAATCGCACAGTCACACTGCCCGACAATTCTGGTACCGTGGCGGAATTAAATCTCGCGCAAACCTGGGCGGCGGCGCAAGCTCTTGGATCCTCCACGGCCACGACGCAATCGGCTTGCAATAATTCGACGGACCTGGCGACCACGGCCTACGCCGGCCTGACCTGCAGCACGGTTGAAACCAGTGGATCGCCACTCAGCGCCACCGCCCAGAGTCAAATGCTATGGAATAACTCTTCAGGTGCGTACGTGGTCGACCTGCCAGCGCCCACGACTTCCGGCCCGCAAATCTGTTTCGGCAATTACAAGGCTGTCGCTCAAGTTATCTCTTTCGTTCCCGGTTCTGGCGTGACGATTTATTACAAAGGCGTTGCCGGCACGGCGGGCTCGTCGACCGGATTGGTTTCCGGCGGCGCGGCGGGTGACTTTATCTGTGTGGTCGGCGGCGATTCGACAACGTATGAGGCGGTCGGCGCGGGGCAGGGCACATGGACAAATCACTAATTCGCATTGGCCTCCTGCTCACACTCTGTTTGCCCGGTCATGGGCAGGATATTCTTGCTGGAATTCTCGACCCACAGTCGGGGCTGAACCCGATCACCCTGGACGCTTCCTGCTCTGGCAGCGGCTCGACTAATTACCTGTCATGCTCGTCGGCCATGACCGTCACGGCAGGCGACACGATCGTATGCAATGTCTACGGGCAAAGTGGCGGCAACAATGAAACCGGCACGGCCATGGACTCCGTGAACGGATTTTACAAAAATGTATTCGCATCCGCCCACCCTAACAGCACGCTGAGTTGGACCGGTCCGGCTGTAAAGTTTAATTCCGCGGGTGGCTCGATCACTCCTCAGATTTACTACAGCGCCGTTCCCAACGCGCAGGCAAACCTCATTTGCTACGCATTAAAGGGAACGGCCATGTCGCAAGGGTTGGACGGCGGCGCAGTAGAGCAAACCCAGACGGCTACGTCCACCAATCCGACCTCCGGGACAGCGGCGGCTCCGACAAACAATAATGAAATGGTCGTGGCTTTCATGTCCCGCAACTCTGCCACGGCCCCAAGTTCCGGAGGTACGTGCTGGCTGCCCTCGGGGACGCTCACGCTGGTCGGCACCTCACAGGCTCGGCAAGCCGCAGAATACTGTCCTCAAACTACAGCCACAGCCGAGAACGGCCCCTTCACGGCTGCGGGCAGCGTGGCCTACTTCGATTCACAACTCGCGCTCCTTCAATCCGGCTCTCCCACTGGCTACGACTCGGTCACTGGAATATTTGTGCCATTCGGAGCGCCGGGGAGCGCTCCAAGCGGAACCATGTCGGCGGCCTTGCTGGGCGCGGCCGGGAGCACGTTATCGAATGTTCACTTTAATGCCGCGTCTCCTTATTGGACGCTGAACGGCACCGCCCCTACCTATGACAGCTCCGTTAACCCGACAGGCCACGGGCAGATCATGGTGCAGCAAGTGGCGCACACGTGGGGTGATGCTGGGGTAAGCATGTTGACCTCTGGGGCGGCGGGCAGCAGCTTCTTTTCAGTTCAGGATGACTGGTCAACGACGGCCGCGCCGATGTGGGGATCGTTCTTCTACAGAATGGCTTCCTCCGGGAAAACCAACAGTGTTGCATGTGATGTGTTTTCGCTGGCCGGTGGAGGGATCGATGGTCAGATCATCGCGCAAGTTGACGTTGCGGCCACGGGAAGCACTTTCACGATGAAGATGGAGACGGTGGAGAACGCCGGTTCCCCGGCTTCGGCGAGTCCGACCTTGAACATGGATACAGATTATAAAATTACAGAGCACATTGCCGGCGCCAACGAAAGATACCACCAGCTTCTTTTTTATGGATGTGGAGCCGCAAACTGTAACGGAGCCGCTCCGGGTGCCTGGACTTTGCTCGCGACAACGAACCTTGACCACACCTGCACCAATGGAGCCAACGCGACCTGCACGCTTCCCACGCCTGTCGTTTCCCCTACGGGGACGGCGTCGTCCGGTTCGACCAGTGTGACCCTTTCGTCCGGAACCTCAACGGCGAACGGTCAACTCGTTTTAGATCCTACGAACAACTGCATCCCATGGCCAACGCTGGTGGAGGCCGGAGGCACCACTACCAGCATTACGCTCTCGCAGAATACAACCTGCGCGATCAGCGGCACGACGTTGAATTTCTATACAGTGCCCGCCAATCTGTCGGTGGCGACCAATTGCACGGTGTCCTTGGGGTCCACCTCGATGAGCTGCGTAGCTCCGGGTGTCGGCACGATCACCGTTGGCTACGCAGTAGGCGCGACGGGAATCATCCAAGGGACAGTGGTCACGGCGGTTTCAGGATCAGGGCCGATCACCGTCACGCTTTCTAGTCCAGCCAACGCCGCCATTACGAACGGAGGTGTTGCGTTCTGGAACCTGACTGCGACAGGTGTATTGGAGTTCGGCAAAAATGCCGGGGGAAGTTGCGGTGTAACTTCCAGCCAATGGTTCAGTGGGGTGATGTGGGACCGGTTCGGCACCTGGGGGGCGTTTGCGCCTAATTAAGTTCACTCTCGCGCTCGCCCTATTGTCCGCCCCTGCATGGGCGACGAACTACACCGTCAAAGCTGGTGGTGGCGGCAACTACACGACAATCCAAGCGTGCGCGACGGCGATGGCGGCTGGCGATACCTGCACTGTCTATGCGGGGACATATACCGGGAACGTTACGGTGCCCGCTGGTACTGCCGGCAACTATAAAACGATCACCGTGAACGGGTCAGACGTGGTAAACGTCAGTGGCGAATTCACGCTTAATTCTCACACTAAGTTAATCGGTAATTGCACAAAGCCGGCGGCTCCCGGCACTTGCGGATTCAGCATTTCCACGCCATCGCAAAGTGGGGGATGCCTCACGGCTACAGACGGTTCTACCGATTTTTCTTTTACAAACAACGTTTTTTTCCAATGCGGCCTGGGGAATGACGTCATCGCCTCATTTCAGGGGACGACCGGCGTTTCTTTCGTCACGATTCAGGGGAACACTTTCAGCTATGGGTGCGGCACCTCAGCGGCACCGAACAATTGCGTGGCGCTCGGCCTGGCCGGCAATCACATCCTGGTGCAGAACAACGATTTTTCTCACTTCGGCATCGTGATCGAAGCTTACGGCCAGTACGAAGTCATCCGAAACAACAGCTTCCACGATATCTATGAGTCCGAATGCGGCTCGGCGTCCGGCAACTGCCACATGGACATGATTTATGCGGAGCGCTCGAACACCGCGGCGAGCGACCTGGTGCAATATCAGCTTTGGGAAGGCAACACCGCAACGACCGTGGTCGGCGTCGACGGAAAGGGATTATGGACGGCCGCAGACAATCCCAGCGGCTGCGGAACAAGCTGCTTTAACGTGATCGGCCGCTATAACGTGTTCGCCCATTTCGGCTCTGGCATGTCTTCGCATACCAGCGGCTTCCTGAACGTGAAGTGGTACAACAATAGTTGGATCGATCCAAATAATGCCGCGCTTGGCTCTCCCGCATCCACCAGCTACCGGGATGACACCTCAACCGGCGGTGGCGAAATCAACGAACTCTACTATTATCCGCAGTCCGTGCCGTCGTCGTGGGATTGGTCGCCTTACGCGCTCAACTCTGGTGCGGACGCAACCGGTTTTACGGCCGGGGCGAATGGCGCCTATTGCTCGGCAACGCCGTGCACGTTTTCCGGATCTGGCGGCAGTCCCACGCCGTTCCCGAATGACACGGTCGGTGTATTCACACCCAATGTTTTATTCGCCACGGATCCACTCGCGAACTACTCTGGCGGCAATTACAATCTCGCCGCCGGCTCGCCGGCCCTCGCCGCCGGTACTTATCAAACCACGGTCGCCTCGGCGGATACCGGTACCGGAACGTCCTTAATTGTCACCGATGCGGCTTTCTTTCAGGACGGTCTAGGGTTGAATTCCGCTGGCGTCCAACCGGATTGCGTCGCCGTCAACACCGCCTCGAATCACGTCTGCGTTACGGCAGTCAATTACTCGACCAACACCCTCACGCTGGCCAGTTCTATCAGCCGCTCCTCGGGCCAGGGTGTGTATCTCTACAGCAAGTCCGATGGCGCGCAAGTCCTGACTGGGAGCGCGCCGAACATCGGGGCGCTCGGTGGCGGTCCAAGTTTTACCTGTGCGCCAACCACCATCCCGGAAAATCACTCCGGCAATATTCCCCTCCCGTGCACGGGGAGCGGCACCTCATGGACGGGCAGCACGGCGTTTACGGCGAGCGGCGCGTGCACCTACGTGTCGACTTCAAACACCAGCGGTACCAGTCAGACGGTGACGGTAACAACCGGGGGTTCAACCGGCACCTGCACAATTACGGATTCCACGGATTCGATCAGTACGACGGTGACGGTTTCCGTGCCTTCGCTTGCAATGTCTCCGGTGTCCGGCAATGTGAGCACCACGCCCAGTGAGACATTTACCGGAACGAATTCGGTGTGGTCCCTCGACGTTGGCGCCGGAGGCAGCTACACCACAAGCACTCTGTTTACCGTGAGTGGTGGATCCTGCTCGGGGGAAAGCCTGGGCACAGCTTCGGTCAGTTCAAATTCGGCGGCACTGGCAACCCTGACGACCGGCTCGGCGGCGTGCACCATTACAGTGACCGACAACTCCACCACAGCCACGACAACATTTACAGTGAATGCGGTGAGCTCGAGCACGCCGGCGGTCCAGATTTGCCCAACCCAGCCATGCCAAGTTCAAATGAGCGGGCAGATTAAGATTCAACTATGAGCTCGCTCTCAATCGCGCAGCTAACCCAGTTAGCCCAGAATGCCGGCTTTAGCGGGAGCGCACTGCAAACCGCCGTGGCGATTGCACTGGCGGAAAGTTCTGGGAATCCTTCGGTGGTGGGCGATACCTCGATCACGCCGGGCGGCTCGGTCGGCCTGATGCAAATTAACCTGGCGGCGCACCCGGAATACAGCGCCGCGGACCTGATGGACCCGCAGGCCAATATGGATGCGGCGTTTCAGATTTATCAGGCGGCCGGCGGATTCACCCCGTGGACAACCTACAATACCGGCGCCTATGTGTCGGCTCTCCCCACCTCGACACTCGCGCTCTACGACGATGACTCACTCGACGCTGCCACGGAGGGATTATCCGACAGCCTGGG
>Ga0307478_10001446_pt1 | contig 20524 bp, 17 predicted proteins | sample atmos_gasesECM4C_2_FD_203713 | JGI IMG/M metagenome (GOLD analysis project Ga0307478, IMG submission 203713) | Hardwood forest soil microbial communities from Morgan-Monroe State Forest, Indiana, United States - atmos_gasesECM4C_05 | ecosystem: Environmental > Terrestrial > Soil > Temperate... | reverse complement strand
AACGACAACTTATGACAGTATGATACAATAATGTCATTCCAATCGGAGAATGGCATGCCAGACGAAACCCGAACACGGGTGAACGAGAACGGCCGCGTCGTGATCCCCTCTTCTTTTCGTAAGGCTCTCGGCATCGAAGTTGGAGATGAGGTTGTGCTGCGCATCGAGGATGATGAGCTGCGGATCACGACCCAGCAGCGTCGCATCCAACGGGCGCAACGCCGCGCCCGACAGTACGTAAAGGGCGGCTCGCTAGTCGATGAGTTGCTCGCGGAACGCCGCGCGGCTGCCAAGCATGAATAGGGTTGTGCTCGATGCTTCCGCCATCCTTGCGGTGATTGGAGGCGATCCGGGAGCGGAGAAGCTGACTCCTGATTTGCTGGCGCGAGCGGTTGGCAGTGCGGTGAATCTCTCCGAAGTGCAAGCCAAACTGGTGAGCCGCGGTTGGCCTTTCGAACAAGCGTGGGAAGACGCGACCAGCCCGGTTCGACAAGTCCTGGCATTTGACGAGGCACAGGCGAGGGTCGCCGGCGATCTGGCCACTCAGACTCGGTATCTTGGGCTATCGTTGGGAGACCGCGCGTGCCTCGCTCTGGGAATCGCGCTCAAAGTTCCTGTCTACACGGCGGAGAAGGCGTGGAAGAAGCTCAACGTGGGCATAACAGTCCACGTCATCCGCTAGCGTGCGTCTTGAATTGCAAACTGCCTCCGCGAGCCCCGAGGGCGAGACGCCCCCACGGCAAGCTTAGGGCACGGTCTCGGGAGAACCGGTAGGATGCCGGCGCTACGAATCCGGTAGAATAAAGGTTTTCAGCTGACCCTTTGTTGCGTTCTGATCTCATCCTGTCTTCGACGCTGGCCGTGTGGGCTGCCTCCAGGGGCATTGGGCCCTACCTCCGCCAGCATCTGTTGGATAAGACTTTTCAGGGGCTTTACCACACCGACGCTTTCGATCGCGCGCTGCTGATTCCTTATTTCATTGTGCTTGTGCTGCTTGCGGGTTATGGGATGCACCGCTACATTCTGGTTTACCTATATTACAAGCACAAAGAAAAGCGCACCACAGAACCGCCTGCGTATTTCGGAGAATTGCCGCGCGTTACTGTGCAGCTGCCTATCTTTAATGAGCAGTATGTGGTTGAGCGGCTGCTGGAATCGATCTGCAAGCTGAACTATCCACGGGAGAAGCTCGACATTCAGGTGCTTGACGATTCGACGGACGAAACCGTTGAAGTGGCGCGCAACCTGGTGGAACGCTATGCGGCGCTGGGCAATCCCATCAGCTACCATCACCGCATGAATCGCGAAGGTTTCAAGGCGGGAGCGCTGGCCGAGGGACTGAAGACGGCGAAAGGGGAGTTCGTCGCCATTTTCGACGCTGACTTCACTCCGCCGGAAGATTTTCTTTTGCGCACCATTCATCACTTTACCGATGCGAAGATCGGGATGGTGCAGACGCGCTGGACGCACATCAACCGCAATTATTCTTTTCTGACGCAGGTGGAAGCGATCCTGCTCGATGGGCATTTCGTGCTTGAGCACTCGGGACGCGCCCGCAGCGGCGTCTTCTTTAACTTCAATGGCACTGCGGGAGTGTGGCGGCGTGCGGCGATCGACGAAGCTGGTGGCTGGCAACATGACACGCTTACGGAAGATACTGATCTTTCCTACCGCGCGCAGCTTAAGGGATGGAAGTTCATTTACCTGCAGGATGTGGAATGCCCGGCGGAGTTGCCGGTGGAGATGACTGCATTCAAGACGCAACAGGCGCGCTGGGCCAAGGGGCTGATCCAGACCGGAAAGAAAATTCTGCCGCGCGTGCTGCGCAGCGATGCGCCGCTGCATACCAAGATCGAAGCCTGGTATCACCTGACCGCGAACCTCAGCTATCCGCTGATGATTGTGCTTTCCGTGCTGATATTGCCGGCCATGATCATCCGCTTCTATCAGGGATGGTTTCAGATGCTCTTCATCGACTTTCCGCTGTTCATGGCGTCGACGTTTTCCATTTCGAGTTTTTACCTGGTTTCGCAGCGTGAACTTTTTCCCAAGAGCTGGCCGCGTGCGCTGCTTTATCTGCCAATCCTTATGGCTCTCGGCATTGGATTGACCATTACTAATACCAAAGCCGTGATTGAAGCGCTGATCGGCAAGCAGAGCGCGTTTGCGCGCACTCCCAAGTACCACGTGGAATCGAAGAAGGACAAAGTCGGAGCTACCAAATACAGAAGGCGCCTGGGCTGGGTGCCATGGCTCGAACTGGCGATCGGCACGTACTTCGCCGCCACCATCGCCTATGCCGTCCAGATCGATAACTACTTCACGATTCCATTCCTGCTGCTGTTTGTGGTGGGTTATTGGTACACGGGGTTGATGTCGCTGCTGCAGGGTAGGTTTACGGGCGCGGGGCTCAGCGCGGAGACGCATACCAAGCCGTTCCCGGTGGGGGTGTGAAATGCAGGCCTTCTCTGGCTTCGCTCAGCGGTGGTTTTTATGGATTCGGAGCGGGGGGGATGCCGGCGCTACATTTCTTTGGCTTCACGAATCGATACTAGGATGGACTACACGATGCGAAAATTTGGGTCTTCTCTTTTTCTAGTGAGTTTTCTTTCGGGCATTTTCTGTCTTGCCACGACAGCGGCGAGCTTCGCTTTCGACCGCCAGCCCAACTCCGACTATCGCGCCCGGCGCGAAGCGCTTGCCCGGAGGGTGGGAGGCGTGGTGGTTCTGTTTTCCGCCACGGAAAACGACGGTCCGAACGATCTTTACGGATTTCGGCAGGATGATAACTTTTTCTATCTCTCGGGATCGATCGAGCCGGGTGTGGCTTTGCTGATTGCGTCGCCTGCCGACGCGCAAGGGGATAAGCCGGCGCGCGCTTACACCGAGATTCTTTTTCTGCCGCCGCGCAATCTGACCCAGGAGAAGTGGACTGGTCCCAAACTCGGAGCGGAGAACCCGGAAGCGCCAAGCATTACGGGTTTCGATCATGTGGAAGATATGGGGCGACTTCCCGATGACGTTGCCCGCTATGCAACCGGCGCCCACCCTGTGCTCTTTACCGATGTCGGTCCGGACGAGGAGGCTTCGTCTTCGTACAAGCCGCTGCAGTTTATGAAGCGGTTCAATGCATATTTGACGTTTGAGGACGTGAAGCCGATGATCCGCTCGCTGCGCACTACCAAGGATGCGGGAGAGGTCGCGCTGATTCGCAAAGCCGTGGATGCCTCAGTGGCGGCGCACTTTGCGGCGTTCAAGGCAGTGAAGCCGAACGTAAACGAGCGTGAGATTTCTGCGCTGATGCAATACGAGTGGGGAAAGCGGGGCTGCGAGCGGGTGGCGTACGCGCCCATCGTAGGCTCTGGTTATTACTCGACGGTGCTGCACTATTCGGACGACGACAATGTGATGAAATCCGGGGACGTGGTGGTCATCGACGCGGCCGGAGAATATTCGATGTATGCCTCCGACATTACGCGCACGCTTCCCATCAACGGACACTTCACGGCGCGCCAGCGCGAGATCTATGACATTGTTCTTGGAGCGCAACAGGCCGCCATGGCTGCTTTCCAGTCCGGCAAGTCGCACATCGGCCGCAATGGCGCGGATTCGCTTCACCAGGTTGCGTTCGATTACATCAATACTCATGGCAAGGATCTGCATGGGCAGCCGCTGGGACAATACTTCATCCACGGGCTGGGCCACTACATTGGACTCAATGTTCATGATCCCGACGACTACACGGTTCCCCTCGGTCCGGGCATGGCTTTCACCATAGAACCGGGAATTTATATTCCCGAGGAGAACCTTGGGGTGCGCATCGAGGACGACTTCTATGTGGATAAAGATGGAAAGCTGATCAAGCTGAGCGGAGCGTTGCCATCGGGGGCTGACGATGTGGAGAAGCTGATGGCGGGGAAGTGAAGGCAGTGGCCAGCGGTCAGTGAGGAGTGGCCAGTAAAATCCTCGACGCTGGAGCCGTGCCCTTCCCGAACCTATTAAACGCACGACGTGGAAGTTCTGCTGACCATTGGTCACTAATCACTGGCCACTGCTATGAGATGTATTCCCTGATGTATTCGTCCTGAGTGTGCGCGAGTTGTTGCAGGTCGCCGTCGAAAATTACTTTGCCGTCGCGCAGGATCAGAAAAGTTAGAGGAACCCTGCAATGCTGGCCCGGCGGCAGCGGGACGATGTGGTTGGTTTCCTTGTCGAACTCATGCGTGGCCATGGTAAAAGCGTCCTGCAGGCGGTGTGTGACCAGCAGGGCGCTGGTTTTGTACACGTCGCGCTGCTTTACGATCAGTTCGATGATGGTGTTCGAGGTCACGGGATCCAGGCCGCCGGTGGGCGAATCGTAGAGCAGAAGTTCTGGCCGCGTAATCAATGCGCGGGCTATGGCCACGCGGCGCCGCATGCCTCCGGAGAGCTCGGCGGGATCGAGATCGAGTGTTTTCTCGAGCTCCACGAAGCGTAAGACCTCGCGCACTTTGCGATCGATTTCGTCGTCGTAGACGCCGTGCTCTTCGGTGAGCCGGTACGCGACATTTTCCTTCACACTCAGAGAATCGAACAGAGCGCTTTCCTGGAAGACCATTCCAATCTTGTCACGCAGCGCGAACAGCTCTTTCTCCTGCATCTGGGTCACGTCTTCTCCCAGCACGAAAATGTTGCCGGAGTCTGGCCGGATCAACCCCAGCGCGAGCTTGAGAATCAGGCTCTTGCCTGAGCCGGCTACGCCGAAGAGAGCCTTGGTTTCACCCCGGGCCAGACGGAAGGAAACTCCACGGAGAACTTTGTTCTCGCCGAAAGCCAACGCGACGTCTTCAAATACGACGGCCGGCGCAGCACTGTCTTTTGTGCTTGTGATGGCGTGATCGAGAGGCAAGGTCGGCGCGGACATAATGCTAGTTCAACGACAGGCTAGTTCAACGACTAGTTAAACGATAATACGGCCATCAGGAATCGCGTGAGGAACAAATCTCCCGCGAGTATGAGAACGGACGCTGCAACCACCGCTTGCGTGGTGGCGCGGCCCACGCCCTGGGTTCCGCCGCGCGCGTTCATGCCGTAGAAGCAGCCGATCGTGGCGATGATGAATCCGAACAGAACGGGCTTGATCAAGCCCATGAACACATCCTGAAAAACCAGCGACTGCCAGGCGTTGTACCAGTACTGCCGGGCATCGAGACGGAGCAGGACCTTGGCGATGAATAAGCCTCCGGTCAGGCCCACTACATCGGAAATGATCGTAAGGAAAAACATCATGAAAATCGTGGCGGTCATGCGGGGCGTGACCAGCTTCTTCATGGGGTCAGTGCCCAGGGCGCGCATAGCATCGATTTGTTCGGTTACTACCATCGACCCTAATTCGCTGGCCATGCCGGAGGAATTTCGCCCAGCAACCATCAGGCTGGTGAGCACAGGGCCGAGCTCACGCACCATGGAAGTGGAAACCAGTTGTCCGACCAGAGTGATGGAGCCGAAACGCTCGAGGGTATTGGAGGCTTGCAAGGCAAGCACCGCTCCGGTGAAGAAGCCGGTGAGCACGACGATGGGCAGGGAGCCCACGCCGATCGCGTCAGCCTGCAGCATCATGTCGGAAACGTACAGGGGTTTGCGGAAGAGATTGGCGACTGTCTGACCGCAGAACAGAACGTAATCCTGAACCGTCAGGACTCTTTCCTTGACGAGTTCGGTGGGCGATGTGAGTTCCATGCGGCTCGGAGCGCGGCGGTCGAGTTGCGGCGCTTTCACGAAACTATAACAGAACAGGGGTCAGGGGCTTGGGGTCAGGGGCCAGAAAGATCAAGTGGATGCGGAGTCGGAGGTTGTGCTGGCCACTGATCACTGGCCTCTGGCCACTATTCTTTATCCTCGGATCTTTTTCTTGATTTCGATGTTCAGGCGGCGGATTTTCTGATTCAGGGTGGAGAGCGGGACTTTGAAGTGCTCGGCGGCTTCGGTCTGGTTCCAGTTGCACTTTTCCAGCATATCGGTGATAACGCGCCGCTCTACGTCTTCCACGATTTCAAACAGCGACGCATCCATCGGCGGATCCTGGAGGGCGAAGGCTGATCCGCGGCCGAGCAGATTGTCAGGAAGCAGGTCGAGGGTGACTTCGGATCCGGACGACAGTACGACGGCGCGCTCGATTACATTTTCCAGTTCGCGCACGTTGCCCGGCCATGAATAGGACATCAGAGGCCGCAACGCTTCTGGCGTGATGCCGCGCACCGGGCGGTCATTTTCCTCGGCATACTTCTTGAGGAAGAAATCGACCAGCAATGGAATGTCCTCTTTGCGCTGGCGCAGAGGAGGAAGGTCGATGGTGATCACGTTGAGGCGGTAGAACAAATCTTCGCGGAAGCGGCCTTCGCGCACTGACTGGCGGAGATCGATGTTGGTGGCGGCGATGATGCGCACATCGACCTGAACCTCCTGCACTCCACCGAGGTGCATGAAGCGGCGGTCTTGCAGGACGCGGAGAATTTTGGCCTGGGTATCGAGACCCATGGTGGCGATTTCGTCGAGGAAGAGCGTGCCGCGGTCGGCCATCTCGAACAAGCCCTTTTTTGAGGCGATGGCGCTGGTGAATGCGCCTTTGACGTGGCCGAAGAGGGTCGACTCAAGCAGATCCGTCGGCATGGAGCCGGTGTTGACGGGGACGAAAGGCCGGTCATGGCGCGGCGAGTTCAAATGAAGGGCCTTGGCAATGACTTCCTTGCCGGTTCCGCTCTCGCCCTGCAATAGCACGGTGGAGCGGCTGTTGGCCACCTGGGCGACGAGGTCGAAGATCTTCAACATCACTTCGCTTTTGCCGACGATGTTTTCGAAGTTGTAGCGCTGCTTGAGAGCGCGCTTCAGCTGGATATTTTCTTCTTCGGCGCGGCGCCAACCCACGGCGGCGCGCACGTCGGCGAGGAGCTTTTCGTTGTCCCAGGGCTTTTTGATGAAGTTGGCGGCCCCGGACTGCATGGCGCGGACCGCATTCTCGACCGTGCTGTAGGCCGTGATCATGATGACGGGCAGGCGGGGTTCCTGGGTGTGAATTTCCGCCAGAATGTCCATACCGTCGCGGCCGGGCAAAGCGAGATCGAGCAGGATCAGGTCGAAGGGCTGTTCGCCGACGCGCTGCAAGCCGGCTTCGCCCGTGGCTGCGGTTTCGACGACGAAGCCTTCCATCTCGAGCAGAGTCTGCAAGGACTCGCGAATTTCGGCTTCATCATCGATGATGAGGACGACGCCGGCGATGCCGGACGTTCCGTTTACCAGCGAGCGCGAGATCACGGCGGCGTCAGACATATTCGGCCTTGGAGGGGACAGCCTTCCGGCTCAGGGGGAAATCGAGAGTGAAAGTGGTGCCTTGCCCGGGATGGCTTTCCACGCGAATTTTGCCCGCATGTTCCTGGATGATGCCGTAGGTGACCGAAAGGCCGAGACCGGTGCCACGTGGCTGGCCTTCGCGCGGCGCAGTCTTGGTGGTAAAGAAAGGATCGTAAATGCGCTGAATGTGCTCGGGGGCAATGCCGCTCCCGGTGTCGGACACGCACACGCTGACACTCTCGCCGTTGAGCGTGGCTATGCGCAGCGTGCCGCCGCCCGGCATGGCGTCTTTCGCGTTCAGGAACAAGTTCAGGAACACTTGCTGCAATCTTCCCGCATTGCCTTGAATGGCGGGCAAGCTGGGCTCAGGCGTGTTGTGCACTTCGACCTTGGCCACCTTGAACTGGTGTTCGAGCAGAGCGAGCGTGTCGGCGATTACTTTGTTGACATCCACATCGCCGATCTCGCTGCCACTGGTGCGCGAGAAATTCAGCAGGTTGTTTACGATCTCCGAGGCGCGGAAGGTTTGCCGCGTGATCTTCTCGAGCAGGGCGGCCTTCTGCGCATCGCCCTGCAGTTGCTTGCTCAGCATCTGGGTGTAGGAGGAGATGACGGCCAGAGGAGTGTTGACTTCGTGAGCCACGCCTGCCGCGAGCAGGCCGATGGAGGAAAGCTTATCGGCCTGGGAGAGCTGGGTTTCGAGATCGATGCGTTCGGTGATGTCGTCCATGATCACAAGCCGGCCAATGACCTGGAAGGTGCGGGTGACCAGCGGCGCCATGGCTACGTTCACGGTGCGGACTTCGCCGGCCGGCGTCTTGAGGCGGAATTTGTACAGGTTGCGAATGCCTGCGTCCTGCCGCATGCGATCGAATTCTTCGATGAACTCGGGCGGGAAAATGGCTTTCAGCGGCTGGGTCAGGGTCTGCCAGCGCGGGACCGCATACATCACTTCCATCTGGGCGTTCCAGCTCTCAATCCGGTCTTGCATGTCGAGCGCCATCACGCCCACGTTGATGGATTCGACGATGTTCTCGTTGAAGTCTTTCAGGCGCTCGTACTCCGCCACTTTTTGCTGCAGCGAGGCGTAGAGCTGTCCGTTTTGAATGGCGATGCCGAGATAGCCGCCGAGGGTTTCGAGCAACTCCATGTCTTCGCTGGAGAGGAAGTCGCCCTTCATGGTCTTGCCGAGGCCGAGCACGGCGATGGTCTTCTCCTGCGCGTGGCAGGGAATGTAGTAGTTCAGATCAAGCCGGGCGATGGCTTGCTGCGCCCCCGGGGTTTCGCGGGGCACCTGGTGTGTGTTCTCGAAGAAAAGATGTCCTGCCGGTTGCGGCCGGGGTGCGCTCAGGAAGGCGAGGTCAATGTGAGGCGGTACCGAGAGGCCGAAAGATTTGGCCGGCACAAACGCTCCCGTGGTTTCGCTGGCCAGGAAAATCGCCATGCGGTCGACTGCGAGGGTGCGGGATAAGCGGTCGATCAGCGAAGACAGAAGAGTATTGAGATTGGTCTCTGAACTCAGCTCGCGGCCGAACTCGAGCAGAGTGCGGCGATAGTCATAGCGGGTGCGGTAGAAAAACTGGTCGATGCGGTCCTGAATCCATTTGCGGACCGGATCGAAGAGCAACGCGGTGACCACGACAGCCAGGATCAGACCTACGGGTCCGGAGTTGGGACGCCAGTTGTGCACGAGCAGGGCAACGGCTGTTACCAGGCCGAAATACAATCCCAGAACGATGGCGGCAGCGAGGGTGTAGACCACGCCCCGTTTGAAGATGAGGTCCACATCCATCAGGCGGTAGCGGAAGATGGCATAGCCGAAAGTCAGCGGGAGCAACGCCAGCGACAGTGCGGAAACCTTCATGGTCGCACTGGGCAGCGAGCCCATCAGATACGGGATCACGTAGAAAAGTGTGTAGGGAACGATGGCCAAAATGGTGCCGCGCGTGACCCACTTCAACTGCTGCCGCAGAATGGTGGTGCTGGCGTGCCGGTAGCTGTACCAGAGCACACCGGCCGCGGTGAGAAAGAGCACCGATCCATAGCACATTTCCATGCGGTCGAGGTTCCAGCGGAGCCGCTCGCTGGCCTGCAGCCACTGCATCGCGACAATGTGTGCTGTGAACAGCAGTGTTCCCGGCAGATAGACCAATGCCAGAAGCCAGGGATGTTTGCGCACCGTCTCGCGTTTTTCCGGGAAGGTGAGGACGAAGTGGAGAAACAGGGCAGGCTGCAACACTCCGGCAGCGATGTTGCCCCAATAAATCGTCCAGTCGAAATCGTTAAGCTTGCCGGTGTATTTGAAAGAATAGGCAATGAAGGAGACGAGGCAGAAAATGTAGAAGTGGGTAGAGCCGGGAGCGGTCCAGCGGCGTAGCAGGACGTAGAGTCCGATGCCAAGATAGATGAGTGCAATCAGCCGCAGCCAGTTGTTGAGGGAGCGCTCCGCGGGAACCAGAATTACGCTGGAATCGAGCGGGACCGATTGCCGGAGCAGTGAATAGGTGGCTTTCGACCAGATGCCGGTGCGGTAGAGCTGGCGCTCCAGTCCAGACATATTCTGGACATCCTGATCGTTGATGGAAACCAACTGGTCGCCGGGCTTAATGCCGCTCCTGGCACCTGGTCCGTTGGGGTCGACCCGGTCCGCGGTGAGGTGGCCGCCTTGTTCCACCCACCAAACGCCGTCGTCGGGAGCCAGGAACTTCCACTCGGAGTTGACATTGAAGCCAGCGAAGACGACCGCAGCCACGGTCAGAAGGAATAACAGGACAGCAACGGAGCGGACTTGGCTCTCCCGGTTCATGGCTTTCGACGGCGACCCCCCGGTGGGGTGGCTGGTGGGCCGCAGAACGTCCCCCTGCGACTCAATGCCTGGCTGAGGGTCAATGAGCAACTTCGCTGCCATGTCGCTTCCCATCCTAGAACTGCTAAGTGCCCTATCTAAAGCAACTTCCAAGATTATAGATGGGTTTTAGGAAACTGCGTATGTTTTTCTGGAGGTTTGTGTGGAATCTTGTATCTGAATGGGATGGAGATAGTTAGAGCGAGGATTCGAACGAACTGCCTATGCGGGCTCCAGATGCCGTGGAGATGGAGATCCTTCGGCCCGCAAAGGGCGCGGGCCTCAGGATGACAACCGTTTTGTTATTGCTTAGGGCGCCACTCATCTTACGAGGCCAGGTTACGAGGCCAGGTTACGATGGCCACGCTGCGGGCGCTGCGGTCCCTGGCCCCAGGCTGACACGGATTACGTTGAGCAATTCGTCGTTGTCGGCGGGCTTCTGGAAAAATGCCGCAGCCCCGGCCTTCAAAGCCTTTTCCTCATTGTTCTGAGGATCGCGGGCGCTCAGCACAATCACGGGAATACCGGCGAGGGCGTCGCTGTTTTGCAACCGGTCAAGGACAACGAAGCCATCGCCGACCGGCAAGCCGAGGTCGAGAATAATCAGCGCGGGCCGTTCTTTCTGGGCTGCGGCGATGGCGGCATAACCGTCGGACGCCGTGGTCACTTCGTAGTTGTTAGCCCGGAGCCGTAGCCGCAGGGCACGCAACAGGTCAGGATCATCATCAACCAGCAGGATCTTCGGTCTTGGCATTGTAGTTCTCCTTTTTTGTGGGCGCATCAATTGGAAGCTTTGGCGCCCTTCTTGGCGCCTGGGTGGTGTCGTTCCATTCTCGTCATGATCATCTGGGTTACGCGGTCGGCGACGTTTTGAACTTGTTCTTCCAAGCCTGCACCCGGATTGGGGGGCGCAAGCTCGATCGGAAGAGCGCTGACGGTCAGAGTGCATTTGGTGTTGAGGTTGCCCAAACGCTCCATTTGCTCGCGAATGCGCATAGTCATGGCCCCGGAACCCTGTAAGTCAGTCGAGGCCACGACAAACAAGGTCTCGCTCGTGGCCGACGTTGCCATGGGCGGCAAGACCAGGTCTTTGTCGAGATACACACAGTGCCGCAGGATTTCCAGACACTGGCGCCAGGTATCCTTCCAGCTTCCGCGCGGAAGAGTTACGAGCGGTATCAGTTCGACGCGTACCAAGACAAAAGCCGGACGGAGGTGGTCCTCATACGTGATGACCGGGGCAAGCAGCTTGGCCAGGGAGTAAACGGGCAGAGTGAAGGTGAAGGTGCTGCCCTGTCCCAGTTCGCTTGAAACCCAGATGCGCCCCTGATGCAGGCGCACGATTTCGCGGCAGATGAATAATCCGAGTCCTAACCCGGAGCGGCTGTTGTCGACCGAATCGGGATCCTGGTAAAGGCGTTCGAAGATGAGAGCCTTGGCTTCGGGACCAATGCCGCGGCCGGTATCGCTCACTGAAAGGTAGACGGAGCCTGGGTCTGCTTCCACCATGCAAGCCTTGATCACGACGGAACCCTCCGGCGCCGTGAACTTGATGGCATTATCCACCAGGTTGATGAGCACCTCGAGCACGCGGTCGGGATCGGCGTGGACCAGGGGGAGCCTTTGATCCAGTCCGATTTCCAGTCCAATCTTTTTCTCCTCGGCCGTCGGCCGAAGCATCGCGGCCGCCTGTTGAACCAGTTCCTTGAGCGAAATGCAGCGGAGTTCGACCCGCATTTTGCCGCTTTCGGCGCGAGTGGCTTCGAGCAGGTCGCGGATCATGGCGTGCAACTGATTCACGCTTCTCAGAACTGTCTTCAGATGGTCGGACTGTTCGGGAACGACCGGGCCCGCCAGTCCGTCCAAAATCAAGGTCACGTACTGGTGAATGCAGGTCAGTGGAGTACGCAATTCGTGCGAAACGTGAGACAAGAACTGGTTCTTGAATTCCAGTTGCTGCTTTTGAGCGATATCGAGGGCTCGCAGCAACCCTTGCCGTTCCACGGCGTAGCGGATGGCGCGCTCCAGCTGCTTGCTGGAGATGTTGCCTTTGATCAGGTAGTCCTGCACGCCCTGATGCACGGCTTTGATGGCCAGCGCTTCATCGTCCTGGCCGGAAAGGACGACTACCGGCACATTGGGGGAGTGTTCCATGACGCGACGAAAGGTTTCCGCTCCGTGGCTATCGGGGAGGTTCAGGTCCAGAAGCACAACTGCGGGCGTATTTTTGGTTAGCGCAGCCAAGCCATCGGACAGCCGGTTGACACAACTCACGGTGACCGGAGATTTACCTTCGACCAGGCGCAACCGCACCAGGTCGGCGTCTCCGGGGTTGTCTTCGATCAGCAATACGTTCGTGGTTTGGTGATCCATTATTCTCCTTGTGGCGGCAACACCGCGGAGCCGAACCAGAATTCTTCGATCGACTTCACGGCGGAAAAAAATTCAGTCAGGTTTCCGGGCTTGCGGACGTAGCAATTCGCGCCCATTTCGTAGCCGCGCACAATGTCCTTGCGCAACTCCGAGGTGCTGAAGATCACGACCGGAATCCGGCGCAGATCGGGGCCTGCCTTCATGGCGGCCAATACCGACAGGCCATCCCGCTTGGGCAGATTCAGGTCGAGAAGGACCAGGTGGGGCCGGACGGCGTTGGCATACTTTTCCCGGCGGTGCAGAAAAGCCAGTGCCTCGGCACCGTCCCTGACATTGCTGATCTGGATGGGATTCTTGCTTCCCGCCAGCGCCTCGGTAACCAGAGCCACATCCCCCGGGTTGTCATCGACCACCAGGAGCTCAAAAGTCGGTTTCACGATTGCGCCCCTTTTCCTTCTTCATGGTCGTAGCAGGGCAGGGTGAACTTGAAGGTGGAACCTGATTCGGCCTGCGATTCCACCCAAATCTTGCCGCCATTGTGCTCGACAATCTTCTTGCAGATGGCGAGGCCGATGCCGTTGCCGGGATACTCGCCGCGCCCGTGCAAGCGCTGAAAGACAACAAAAACGTTTTCTGCGTACTCCGGCGCAATTCCGATTCCGTTATCGCTCACGCTGAATTGCCATTGCTGGCCGGCTTTTTCTGCCAGCACTGAAACCAAGGGCGGCTCTTTCCCGCGGAACTTGATGGCGTTCCCAATCAGATTCTGAAAGACTTGCGCCACCTGGGTGCGGTCTGCCCATACCACCGGAAGCTCCCCATATCGGACGACCGCGGCACTCTCCTCAATGGCCGCTGCCAGAGCTTGCAGGGCGTCTTTCATCACGGTGTTGCAATCGACGCTTCCCGGAGCTTCCTTCCCGCCAACTCGCGAAAACGCAAGCAGGTCGCGAATGAGCACTTGCATGCGCTGCGCTCCGTCGCTGGCATAGGCGATGAACTTGTCGGCATTCTCGTCGAGTTTGCCGCGATAGCGCTCGGCCAGCAGTTGGGTGTAGGCCGTGACCATGCGCAACGGTTCCTGCAGGTCATGCGACGCCACGTAGGCGAACTGTTCCAGGTCTGCATTGGAGCGGGCCAGTTCGTCCACTTTGCGGGCCAAATCTTCTTCCGCCTGGCGGCGCCAGGTGCGCTCACTTTTTTCCCGCAAGGCCCGGCGGACCACTTCGGGCAGGCGCGCCAGACCGTCTTTCAGCACGTAGTCGGTAGCGCCCTGCTTGATGCATTCGACAGCGTTCACATCGCCCAGCGCGCCTGAAACCAGAATCATCGGAATATCCAGACCTTCGCGCCGCAATATGGCCAGGGATTCCATGCCCTTCCAGTTGGGCAGGTTGTAATCGGCCAGCACAACCTCGGGAGGGTTGGCGTGAAGCACGCGCGTGAACGTTGCTTCATCCTGTACAACGTCCGCTGTGACATTGAAGCCGTCCTTGTTCAGCGCTCGCACCACCAGCGCCGCGTCGAGTGCATTGTCTTCCACCAGCAAGGCGCGCAGCTTTACGTCGGGCCCGGCGGAGACCTGAGTTGCGAGTTGAGTCCCGGCGCTGCTCATGACCCCTGCTTTGCGACTTGCGGCTTGCCATTAGTTACAGGAGGCCGATTGGTGACCAGCCAGTAGAGTCCGAGCAACTTCACCATTTTCCGGAACTCGTCGAAATCCACGGGTTTCTGGAGGTAGCTGTTGGCGCCGAGGTCGTAGCCGCCAACCATGTCCCGCTCTTCGCGCGAAGAAGTCATCAGGACAACGGGGATGGTCCTGGTTCGCGCATCGCCTTTGACCCGCTTGAGGACCTGCATGCCATCCACCTTGGGCATCTTCAGATCGAGCAAAACCAGCTTTGGGGGACGATCGAAGGACCGTCCGGAATGAGGTCCGGAACAGAACAGGAAATCCAAGGCTTCCTCGCCGTCGCGGGCGATGAAGACGTGGTTGGCCAGGTTCTCCGCGCGCAAGGCATGCAGAGTGAGATCCAAGTCGTCCTGACTGTCATCGACCAGAAGAATATCGACTTCGTTAGCGCTCATGATTGGACTCCCGCCGCAACAGACTTGTTTTCAGTTTCGTTTGCCCTAACATCGGTCGATTCGACGGCCGCGAGGGTGAAGTAGAACGTCGCGCCCTTATCCAGTTCTGCTTCCGCCCAGACCCGACCTCCGTGCTTGTGAATGATGCGTTTCACTGTGGCCAGGCCGATTCCTGTGCCTTCGAACTCCTCGGCGCGATGCAAGCGTTGAAAAACGCCGAAAAGCTTGTCTTTGTACTTCATGCTGAACCCGACGCCGTTGTCGCGGACCGCGATGACCATCTGCCCGTTTTCTTGCCGGTAATTGATCTCGATGATGGCGCGCTCCCGGGTCCGAGTGAACTTAAGAGCGTTGGCCATCAGATTTTGAAAAACCTGCTTGATCAGGATGGGATCGCATTCCGCTGGTGGCAGGTCGGCAATCTTCCAATTGACGGCTCTGCCGGCAACTTCCGGCTGCAGCAGGGAGACGACCTCCTCGACCACGGCATTCAGTCCGGTGGCTTGGAGCTGGAGAGCGAGACGGCCCACGCGCGCCAGATTCAGCAACTCATCCACCAGCAGCCCCATGCGGTGAACTCCGTCCTCGATGCGTTTCAGGTGACTCTGTGCTTCTGGAGGCAATCCGGGACCAAAATCTTCGGACAAGATTTTGGAAAAACCGCCAATATGCCGCAGCGGCGCGCGCAGGTCGTGCGAAACCGAGTAGGTGAAAGCCTCCAACTCCTGATTCGCGGCTGCCAGTTGTGCGGTGCGCTGCTCTACGCGGTCTTCGAGCTCTTCGTTCAACTTGCGGATCTCCCGCTCGTCAATTTTTCGTTGTGTAATGTCACGGAACGCCACCACACCGCCTCGTATGGCTCCATTCCTGCCTTTCAAGGGACCGCCGCTAATCTCGATCCAACGCCCTTCCTCGAGTTCCGGGTTGCGTAGAAACATCTCGACCGTACTCACTTCGCCTCGAATGGCGCGCGCCAGCGGATTTTGCTCGTTCGGGAGCGGGGTGATGGTGTCGGGCAGGTAAACGCCGTAGTGTGTATTCCATTCCCCGGCAGGAACGTTGTCCGCCCCCATGCCAACGATCTTGGTGGCGGCCGGATTCCACAGGATGAACTTTCCCTGCTCGTCTGCGGCGACCAACCCCTCTTCCATGCTGTTCAGTACGGATTGCAGCATCAGGGTCTGGCTCTCGAGGGCTTGCTGTGAGCGGAGCAGTTCGTCTGCCTGCCGCGAGAGTTCTTTGGCTTGCCCGGCGAGCCGCTCCTCCGCTTGTTTGCGTTCGGTAATGTCGCGGGCAATTTTCGAAGCCCCGACAATCACGCCGCTGTCATCCCTGACCGGCGAGATCGTGGCGGAAATATCAATCTTCTTGCCGTCCTTCCGGACGCGGACGGTTTCAAAATGTTCAACGCTCCCGCCGCGCCGGATTCGTGCAAGGATGTCGGACTCCTCGGCGACGCGTTCCGGCGGGATGAGCATCAGCATCGGTTGGCCCACGGCTTCCGATGCCGCATAGCCGAAGACCGTCTCAGCGCCGCGATTCCATGAGGTGATTATCCCCTCCAGGGTCTTGCTAATAATGGCGTCATCGGAGGAATCGACAACGGCGGCCAAGAGGCTGGCACTCCCTGCTTTGCCGAGGCGAGATGCGGTAGCACGCTTCACGGGCGCGATGACTCCTTGCCACATTGCTTTCGTGAAGAGGAATGGAACGAGGGGAGAGCGATGCCGCTTGCGATGCAGCCTCTTCAATGAGGTTATCGGCGATGCTGGCGCTATCTTTAGTCTGAAAGCGGTCGGCAGCGAACTTGCTGGCAGGGTGAGGATTTAAAGATAAGGATTCTCTATCCGGCAACAGAGATTAGGCGTTTCTCAGCCGGCCTTGCGCTCGTCCTCTGGAGCTTCGGGGGCGATGTCTTCTTCGTCCCACTCGAAGGAAAGAGCGCGCGCGGTGGTTTCGATGGGTGCAAGTTCAGGAATGTCGTCGGCCACTGACGCGCCCAACTCGGCGAACTTGCGTGCTGAAACCAGCACCCGGCTTTCGAGTGAGCCGACGGCTTTGTTATAAGACTCGACGGCGCGGTCGAGTCCCGTGCCCACCTGCGTGATGTGTCCGGCAAGCAGGCGAAGGCGGTCGTGTAATTCTTTGCCGAGCGCGCTGATCTGCTGTGCGTTGCGCGCCAGTTTTTCCTGATTCCAACCGTAGTTCACCGCCTTCAGCAGCGCGATCAGGGTGGTCGGCGATGCTGGAATCACGCGGCTTAGCACTCCTTGCTCAATCAAGCTGGAATCCTGCTCGAGCGCGGCGCTGAAAAACGTTTCGCCAGGCAGGAACATCACCACGAATTCGGGTGTGGGATCGAACTGCTCCCAATAATTCTTGCCGGCGAGGGTCTTCATGTGATCGCGAACCTGGCGGGCATGATTGGCCAGGCAGGCGCGCCGGGTTTCTTCGTCATTGGTTTCAAAAGCGTCGAGGAAGGCTTGCAGTGGCGTCTTGGCGTCGACGACAACGTTCTTGCCGCCGGGCAGCTTCACCACAAGATCAGGACGCAGCCTGCCCGTTTCTGTGGTCACCGACTCCTGCTCGGTGAAATCGCAATAAGAGAGCATGCCGGCGATCTCGACTACGCGGCGCAACTGAATTTCTCCCCAGCGTCCCCGCACGTTGGGAGTGCGCAGCGCCCGGACCAGATTGCCGGTTTCTGATTGCAGTTCTTTCTGCGTCGTAATCAGCGACTGCACCTGGGCGCGCAGTTCGCCGTAAGCATCGCCCCGGGCGACTTCCATCTGCTGAATCTGGGCATCCACTTTATTCAGTGAATCGCGCACGGGAGCGACCAGATCGGCGACAGCTTTCTGCCGGGCTTCGAGATCTCCTCGGGCTTGGCTCTGGAAGCGCTTCAGAGTCTCTTCGGCGATCACGAGAAAAGAGGAGTTGTTGCTTTTCAAGGCATCGGAAGCCATGGCCTTGAAGGCATTGCGCAATTCTTCACTGGCGCGGGTGACTAATTCAATTTTTTCGGCGTTGCTCCTCCGTTCCGATGCGAGATCGGATTCCAGCCGGGCCTTGGCTGCGACCAGGTCGGTCTGGGCCTGCTGAAGCCGCGCCAGATCGGCCTTTCCGGCTGCTAATTCCTTTTCCATCAAGGGCAAACGCGCGGTGAGCGCAGCGGTTCGCGAGCGCAGCGCGAGCCAGGCGAGCACGCTGCCAAACAACAAACCGACAATCCCTGCGATCCAAGGTTCCATAGCGAAAGTAACTTCTCAATCTGGAGCCCAGCCTCTAGCCTAGCACTAGCGGCAAGTTTTGAACCTGAAGTCTGATCCCCCCAGGTCGAGATGAGTGGGCCGAGCAATGCCACGACCCTGTGGAGTGATCAAGCCAGTGATCCATAAAAGATTTGCGATCGCGCTTCTGCTGATGACGGTTGCCGCCTCGGTACCGCCTTGTAAAGTGCTGGCTGCTCCCGGAGAAAATGGTGGCCCGGCTGGGCAATCCGCGCAGGGCGCGACTTTAACGCCTGCTGCTGCAACCGCTGCCGATATCCCTCTCGGTGACTATGACTCACAAGCCGAAAGACAGCTTCTGGACCTGGCGAATCAGGCAAGAGCGCAAGCCGGTGCACCGCGTCTGACGCTCGATGCCGGCCTTTGCCGGGCCGCACGGACGCATGCGGAGGCGATGCTTGCAGCGCAACAACTTTCACATCAGTTTGAAGGCGAGCCCTCCCTACCCCAACGCCTGGCGACCGCGACTCATACCCAACTTGATCAGGAAGGCGAAAACGTCGCGCTCGATTTCGACGCTGAAAGCGGGCACAAACATCTGATGCTGTCGCCGCCGCATCGCGCCAATCTGCTCAACGCGGCTTATAACGTGATCGGGCTGGGCGTGGTCCGCAGCGGAGACCGGCTCTACATCGTGCAGGATTTCGGCCACGCCCTCCCCAATTATTCTTCGGCAGAAGTGAAGGAGCGGATTGCGGCGGTTGTGGCACAAACGCGGCGTCAGGCCAGCCAGCCTGACCTTGTGCGCAGCGATCTGCCCAATGCAGATTCGGCGGCGTGCTCCATGGCGCAAGCCGACAAGCTTGGCGGCTCGGCCGTTCATCAGCTCGCGCAGCGCTATACGTTGATGACCTACACGAGCCTGCATCCAGAGACGCTGCCCGCTAACGCCAGCCATGTGATCGCCGGCCGCAACCTGCGCAGCTTTTCGGTGGGCACGTGCTATGCGCGTACCGAAACATACCCCACGGGTGTGTATTGGGTGGTGCTGGCGCTGGAGTGAGCGGAACCGCGATCCCGGATCCCAACTTCCTACCGTTCCTCCTGTGCTAACCTTTCTCTGCCCCTCCGTCTGCGGTTCCGCGTATGGAATCCTCCGCCTTAGTTCGTTTGCCGCAACTTCATTCGAATGACATCCGTATCGGTACCGCGGGCTGGTCTTATAAAGACTGGGACGGCGTTTTTTATCCTTCGGGCATGTCGCGCCGCAGACAGCATCCACTCGAGTATCTGGCGCGCTTCTTCGATACCACTGAGATCAACACCTCCTTCTACGGACCGCTAAAGCCGGAGTGGGCGAAACTCTGGTGCCGCAAGGTCGCGGCCGTGAACAAGAGTTTTCTTTTCACCGCGAAGTTGTACCGTGCCTTCACACATTCTCCGATTGCGGTGATGGAGCCTACTTCAGCCGCGACCATCCGCCCCACAGACGAAGATGAAGCCCGCACCCGTGAAGGCCTCGACGCCATTGCCGGCGAAGGGCGTCTGGGCGCGCTGCTCATTCAGTTTCCCGTGTCGTTCAAGAATACTTCTCTGAACCGCGAGTATCTCGACCGGCTGCTGCGGCAGTTCATCGAGTATCCGCGCGTGGTCGAGGTGCGGCACTCCAGTTGGAACGATGCCGAAACTCTGGCGGCGTTCGCACAAAAGGATGTCGGCTTCTGCAACATCGACCAGCCTGTGCTCGGACGATCGCTCGCGCCCACCGAACACGTGACTGGCGCGGTCGGATACGTCCGCCTGCACGGCCGCAACTATGAGCAGTGGTTCGACTCCGACAATCGCAACGACCGCTACAACTATCTGTACACCGAGGGCGAGCTCGCGGGCTGGAAAGAAAGAATCGAGAGCATCGCCGAGCGCGCGCAGGCGACCTATGTGATTACGAACAACCACTTCGAGAGCAAGGCTGGCGTGAATGCGCTGGAACTGAAGGCAATGATCGGCGGGAAGCGGGTGTTGGCTCCGCCCACGCTGATTCAGAAGTATCCTGAGTTGAGAAGAGTCGCCGATGCTGCGGAGGATTTTGGAGAGGACTTGGGGCCGAGGTTGCCGCTTCGAGCTTAGAGGCGGCCGGCTACGTGCCCACCTTGGCGTGGTCGGAAAGGCGTTGCTTGTTGTGGCGGAGCGCGACGTTCATGTACACATTGCCCATGGAAGTTTCGAAGCAGATCATCAGCGCTTCGACGTCTTCGCTCGTCTTGTCGCCTTCCTCGCTGGTAAGCAGCAGCGGAGGGTGAACGCGGAAGTGGAAGCCCTGATCGTTGAGGGCGCAGACGGCGTTGCCAACAACCTGGTTAGCGAGTTCGAAGATGGTTTCTTTAATCAGCCCATCGGATTCGGGCAGTTCCGCGCCTGCGTAGTGGCTGGCCACGCGCACCGCGGTTTGCGGCTCGAGGTCCAGAATGATGCGGCCCTCGATGTCGCCCGAGAGCGCCACCATCCCGGCGACGCCTTTCCGGCGATAGCCATCCTCCTCCATCGCCAGGTGGCCCACTTTGGTGGTGCCCGAAAGCCCCTGCGACAGGACGGCGTCAGCCGCGTTGATGAAAGGCTGAATGAGATCCATCTTCATGCGATTAGGCTCCAGCGCCGGCGGCCA
>Ga0307478_10001445_pt1 | contig 20533 bp, 17 predicted proteins | sample atmos_gasesECM4C_2_FD_203713 | JGI IMG/M metagenome (GOLD analysis project Ga0307478, IMG submission 203713) | Hardwood forest soil microbial communities from Morgan-Monroe State Forest, Indiana, United States - atmos_gasesECM4C_05 | ecosystem: Environmental > Terrestrial > Soil > Temperate... | reverse complement strand
CTGTGCGTGGAGCGGCGCGGGCCGACGCGCGCGGTCGATGCGGCCCAGGTTCCGCGGTCGGTGGCGTATTTCGACGTGCGGGTCACGGCGCCGGTGGCGCTGACGCTGGGGGTTGGCATCGTGCGCGATTTGCCGGAGGCGCCGCCCCTCGCCACCATGACCCCGGCGCTGCTCGGCGGGGCGGGGGTGGAGGTTCGGGTGGTCCTGGGACGAGCGAACCTGCCCATTCCGCTCTTGCTCGAACTTCGTGTCGGCAGCGTCGTCGTGCTCGGCACCAAGGTCGACGGCGAAGGCGAATTGAACGTCGCGGGCCAGAGGATTGCCTTCGGTACCTGCGGTTTGCGACACGGTCGTCCCGCTTTCGAAGTCCGATCCAATACTCCGAGGGGAGACCCGTGGTGATCGCGCCGGACGGCAACAATCTCGACCTGCTGATGAACGTGCCGCTCACGGTAACGGCTGAGCTCGGCACGGCTAAAATGCTGGTACGCGACATCCTCAAGCTCGGCACGGGTTCGGTGGTCGAACTAGACCGCTTGGCCGGTGGCCCGGTGGATTTACTCGTCAACGACCGGCTGGTGGCACGCGGCGAAGTCGTCGCCATCGACGAGAACTTCGGCGTCTGCGTAACGGAGCTGATCGAAAAACCCTAACCCCCAAGCCCGCCAGTCACCTCCAAGCGATGTAACGTCATCCCGAGCAAAGCGCCCGCAGGGCGCGTCGTCGAGGGACGGCCGCACGCGAGCCGCAGCAACATTGTGGACATGAAGCCCCGTTACGCTGGGCCACATGGACGAGTTGCTCTCGATCGCGGGCCGCAATCATGCGGCGCTGCCGCTCGATATTCTAGCCGGGCTCACGCTGCTCTCGATCGCGCCGTTCGTGCTGGTGCTCTCGACGTCGTTCGTGCGCATCATCGTCGTGCTCTCGCTCGTGCGCTCCGCGATCGGCGCGGCATCGTTGCCGCCGAATCCAGTGTTGACCGGCCTCGCGCTCGTGCTGACGTTCGTGATCATGACGCCGACGATCGAGCGCGTCGAGCACGACGCGCTGCGTCCGTATGCCGCGGGAACGATGTCGCAGCGGCAGTTTCTCGACCATGCGGTCGCACCGTTGCGCGCGTTCATGTTGCGGCAGACGAAGCGGCGCGACGTCGACGTCTTCGCGCACGTCGCGCACCGGCCGGACGGCGAAGCGCCCGAGCGCACGCCGCTGACCGTGCTGATTCCCGCGTTCGTGGTCGGCGAATTGCGCAGCGCGTTTGCGATCGGCGTCGCGCTCTATCTGCCGTTCGTCGCGATCGACCTCGCGGTGGCGGCCGTGCTGATGGGCTTGGGCATGTTCATGCTGAGCCCCCCGATCATCTCGCTACCGTGTAAACTGCTCCTATTCGTCCTCGTCGACGGCTGGGCGCTAGTCTGCAGCGGCGTCGTCGCATCGTTCCGATAGCGCCGCATAAGCGTTCGGCAACCGGAGATGGTGGCCGTCCCTCGACGACGCGCCCTACGGACGCTTTGCTCGGGATGACAAGATTCACGCCAGTGCCCACGCTCGGGTGAGAGAAAGTCACGCCGGTGCCTCCATGCTCGGGTGAGAGGAAGTCGCTCTGGTGTCTCCATGCCCGGGCGAGAGAAAGTCATGCCGGTGCCTCCATGCTCGGGTGAGAGGAAGTCGCTCTGGTGTTCACCATGTCATCCCGAGCAAAGCGCCCGCAGGGCGCGTCGTCGAGGGACAGCCGTGGCTGCGCTCGTAGTAACAGGTCTTGCGCATCTCGGAACGCTTGCGGTCGCGAACGCCGTTTTTCTCCTTCGAATTCTTTCCGCCGAAAACCGATGCCGGGGTCGACGCGCTGATGGCGTCCTTGAGCACGCTCAAGACGCTTGATCCAGCGTACGTGTCGGTAACATATGGTGCCGGCGGATCGACGCGCAATCGTTCGGTTGAAATTGCCAAGCGCATCAAGGGCGAAACGGGCATCGAAGTGCTGGCGCATGTGACGTGTTCGGGCAGCACGCTCGATGAGCTGCGCGAGCTGTTTGGCGAACTCGAAGCGGCCGGCATCCAAAACGTATTGGCCTTACGCGGCGATCCGCCGCGGGGTGAAACGGCGTTCCATGCCGTCGAAGGCGGTTTCGCGCACGCTAGCGACCTGGTCGGTTTACTCGAGCGCGAGTTCGACTTCTGCATCGCGGGCGCGTGTTATCCCGAAAAGCACCCCGAAGCACCGAGCCTGCACGCCGATCTCGAAGGGCTCGAGCGCAAGGTGAACGCCGGCGCCCGCTTTCTGATCACGCAACTGTTCTTCGACAACGCGCAGTACTTCGAGTTCGTAGCCCGCGTGCGCGCGCGTGGGATCGACATCCCGATCGTCCCCGGCATCATGCCGATCACCAACTACGATCAGATCGCGCGCTTCACCGCGATGTGCGGGGCGACGATCCCCAGCGGCCTACGAGCCGAACTCGACATCCGTCGCGACGAACCCGAAGCCGTCGCCGAACTCGGCGTCGCGTACGCCGCCCTCCAATGCGCCGAATTGCTAGAAAAAGGCGCTCCCGGCATCCATTTCTACACCCTGAACAAATCGCCGGCCACCCGCGCCGTCGTCTCCGCCCTCATCGCAAGCGCATCCCGCATCACCCCAAGCACCCCCCAAGTCATCCCGACCAACACCGCAGTGTCATTCCGAGCAAAGCGCCCGTGGGGCGCGTCGTCGAGGGACAGCCACTAGGCCCGCTACAGCGAGGTTTGGCAACATCGCCGTCATTGCGCGCTCATCGTGCTCTGGTGAATATGCGATGTGGCCGAGTTCGAGAGCTTGTTGCGTGACGCGCTGCTGGTAACGGCGCTGCTGACGATCCCGATCCTAACGGTCGCGACGATCGTCGGCGCGCTGGTAGCGATTTTCCAGGCCGCAACCCAGATCCAGGAACAAACGCTCACGCTGCTGCCGAAAGTCATCGCCGTCGGCCTCGCGTGCGCGTTGTTCGGCCGGTTCGGCCTCTCGCTCTGCGAGCAGTTGCTGCTCGAAGCGGTCGCACGGATTCCACAGCTCGTGCGCGGATGACGCAGACGACCCTGCTGGTTTTCGCGCGCAGCGCGGGCATGATCTTCCGCGCGCCCGGGTTCTCCCTCCAAGGCGGTCCCTACGATGGAAAGATCGTCGTCGTGCCGAGTGACGCGGTCGCCCTCTGGGCCTATAAGAACATGTACAACGATGTGAAGGCGGTCGCCGCCGGCGACCTTCCAGGCCGTCCGACGGTGGAGACCTATTTGGTCGCTCCGGGTCGAGACATCGCCATCTACGCGGCAGCGGCGACCCCTCGAAAATAACCTTAGGAGAAATTTTCGCAAGGTATGCGCATTTGAAGTGCCATGCCTGTGGCACCGAACCGGCTATTCGTGAGGTCGGGACCGCGGTACCGGAAGGACGACATATGATTCAGCAGATGTTGCTCGACGAAGCCATGCGTGGTGCACCGGACGTGCGCTGCCGACGATGCGCCGGCGAACCAGTGCCTTTCCTGTGCAGGACGAATCGCTATCTGGTGGCAGCGTAAACGCCATAGAGTGCGGATTCCCGGAAACTCGCGGTGCCCCGATCTCGGCTAGAGAGAAGCGATAAGCCCGACTTCGCGTGCCACCCAATCGTAGCCGTGCACGTTTAAGATGAAGATGACCATCGCATTATCGAGCGCCTACGCCAAACTTGAGCGTGCCGACAAGCATCTGGCAGATCTCGGGTTTTGGTTCAGCAACTCTTTCATCAATGAGAATACCCATTCGATCATCGAGGAAGTCGAGCCGAACGGAAATCACAAGGTCCTGAAGTTCAGATTGCAGACCGGTTCGGTTCCGTCCCAGATCGTCGCCACGATCGGGGATGCGGTGCACAATCTGCGTTCAGCCCTCGATCATGTCGCATGTGCCTTCGCGTTGCAAAATAATCCCGGGGTCGATATCGGCACGATCAGCTTCATCATCGTTAAGGACGGCGTGACATTTCGCCGCCCCGAGGTCCAGAAGAAGATTGCCAGACTGGGACCAGCGGGCGCGAAGTTCTTGGCCGATCTGAAGCCGTACGGCGGAGACGACGGCATAAGTCTCTTCTACGCCCTGAGCCGGCTTGACAATACGGATAAGCATCGCGCGCTTCTTACGACAAAAATTTACGCCGCGGGACTTCCGAATACCGGAACGTCCGGAGAGCAGAACGACGTCATTTTCAACCCCGCCAACACGAAGTGGGAAAGCGCCGAAAATGACGTGGTCCTTGCTCGTTGGCCCTCGAGCGATGCGAAGCCGGACGTGGCCTATATCTCGCACGTCGCCTTCGGTGAGTCGGATATTTCCGACAAGCAGCCGGCTCTCGCGATTCTTGACAATATCCGCGGACTCGTCCAGTTTGTCTTGTGGTCGGCGGAACGCGAGATAGCGTGGCAGTGACGTTTCGTTTGGGTCCGGTACCCGATAGATCAAATCATCGAAAATGCGGAGTTTTACGACAACATCGCGGTCGTCCCGTGTTCGGACGGCAAATCCGTGACGCTCATCGCGACGCCGAACGGACCGACGGCGCCAGGCGTCGCGTTCAAAATCGTCGTCGCGCACGAATAGCCGCGGAGCGGCGTTGCTTGATCGCGTGCGCAAGCGTGTTCGCGTTGCCGTCTTCTGAATACGTGCTTCGCGGCGATGCCTTGATAGATCGGAAATGAGATTCCAGGCGTTTCACGACGCGCTGCGAGCTTGGGCGTTCGATCTCTGGGACGTGATGAAGACCGACGTCCGCGATGTTCGGCAACGGCCTCGCGCGCCGTCGATCGGCGGCGGGGACGTGGTCGGCACGATGCCGGAAATGCCGCCGCTGCTTTGGCCCGAGCGGCACGATCACAGCGCGTTCTTCATGCCGTCCTGGAAAGACGTCATGGCGGCGTGGCGCGCCGACCCCAATCTCGCGGCGCACCTCGAGAAACTCGTTGGTCCGGCGGGCATGCGTTCTCTCGTGGTCCAGCACGAACTCGGATTCGCTTTCTGGCCAACATCGCGGCTCGCCGCGTTCTGGCGCAGTGGAGACGACCCTGACGACGTACGCGATTTCGAGTTCGAATCGCTCTATTCGCCGATAGAGCGGTTCTTCTCCGAAGAGCATCGGGACATCGTGGTGCTCGTACCGTTGTTCGGTCTGCGGACGGAAGGCAAACTGGAGCTTGAACCCGGCGTCGAGATCGACAGATTCACGCGAGAAGAATTGCAACTTCTCGTCGACCGCGGAATCTTGCGCAACAAATTCGGCGGCATCATGACGACAGACAATGCGGGCGAGTCATATCGCCACGGCTTGCGCCGGACAATACGCGTCGCGAAAATCATCGGCGACACCGCCGACACTGACGAAGGTGCGGAGTCGCAGCGCCTAATCACCTTGCCGGGCGCGGATCGCGTTCGCATCCTGCGGACGATCGGCTGTTGTCTCGACGGCGACGTCGTTCCGCAGCCGTTCATCGGGCGTACGGCAGGGTGGAATCCCGGCGGCTTCGTACGCGGTTCGGCCTCGCCGATCTTGCCGTACAGCAGTTGGGCGGTCGAGCCGACGAAACTCACGCCAGCCGATCACGATGCCGTAAAGGCGGTGTGGACCCTCCTGGGAGATTCGTCGTTCGAAGCGTCGGGCAGCCTCCGGATCGCCGTCGATCGTCTCGCCTGGCGCGGAACGCGTTCCAACGCGATTGATGTGCTCGTCGACGTCGCGATCGCATCGGAAGCGTTTTTCCGCTCGGGAGAGCCTGAGGGCCGCAAGGAGCCTGTCGCCGGCGAATACGCCTCCGCCCGAATCCGCCGACGAGCGAGCGAGTTCATCGACGCGCGCGATTTTTCCATGGACGAGGCAGACGTCCGCCAATTCTTCGGCGCGGCGTACAAACTCCGCAACTCCGTCATGCATCGGGGCGCGCACGCGGAGCAAATCGACGACGGATCAGGACACATGCTCGACTTCCTCGAATTCGTCGAACGCTACGTCGGACTCTTACGGCGTGCCGTTCTGAAGCATATGCTGAGCGCGCGAGTTCTCGCATCACCGGCTTGGGAAAGCGTGCCCGGTCTCGTTACGGATGACAAATCACGTTAAATGCCCTGACGCGTTGAGGTCATATCGGGTTCTAAGCGGATCGCATTGTATAATGGCGGCAACTCACGGACAGATATAATGCTTGAATTCCACGATGAGCGATATGAGATGTCGATCCAGTGTGGTTCGGACCTGTCGCTCGACTTGAGCCGAATTTTCCGTCGCTGAGTTCCGATCTCGACGAGTCGATATCGGGACGACGAGCAACTGCTCGTCGAGCGATCGGGTTCGAGGGGGGATTGTCGCGAGTGCATCTGAAGATCTTTCGAATCGCGCCGGGACGGAGGTAGGTGTATCTCGTGCGGCTCGCTCTACGGAAGAGACTATTGTGACGTCATCGGAACTGGAAGCTTATAGCAACACCTATCGTTCGGTGCTATTTCATAACGGTACAGAAACGACCGGAATGCTCGTGTGCATTCGCGCGAAGGACGATGAACGGGAATTCACCCTCGATGGCCAGCGAATTGATCCGCGATCCGTGGAACGGGTTACTAGCGCTGTCACGCGGCCGCGAATTCAAACGGGCGATCCGATATCTGATGAAGCTCGTGATGACATCGAGGTTGGAACCGCTGTTCTGATTCCAGGCGCTTTGAGCATTGGATGGGTTGGCGTTGTAGCGGAGCTGTCTGACGACGACATTTCGGTCGTTCGGACGGCATTCGACGGCTCACCGCTTTCGGGGGAATCCATTCAGGTGCCATACGAGGCGGCTCTGGTCCTCAGAGAACTAGGCACGGAAATATCCGTCGGTGAGAAGGCAATCTTTCAAGCCGCCAACGGATCGGCACAGACCTATACGCTTGATCGAGCGCCGCTAGAACTAATGCGGCCGGGAGTCGATGCGAAACCGCAAAATCTCTGGACCGTTCGAATTTACTCGCTCGCTTACGATCACGTTCGAGGGCGTGAGTTTGTCATGGGAGTCAGTACCCACGTGGATCCCACGTTTTTACATGTGCCGGCGGAAGTCGCTGATGCTATAGAGGCGCGATTTATGCGCGACCTACGCGGCGGCTGAAGCGTCGCCCGAGGGTCTTTAACGTCAGGAGAACAAGCGAGCGAAAGGGTGTCTGAGTATCCGGACTTGAGTCCGATCGTTCATAACCGTCGACGAGAGGCCAGCCCGTCAACAGCAGGCACCCTTTTTCACGTCTGGCGCGCGATCCAGGAATGGATTGCACTTGGTGACGACGATCTGCTGTATCTCGAGGGCGCCGAGGACATCGATCGACTCAGGGCCCAAAGCGTTACAGTAATCCAACTTCGGCAAACCATCGCTCCCGTTAGTTTGAACAATGATAAGTTGCTCACGGCCTTGAGCAACTTCTGGGAGCACCATCAGGAGAATCCGGGTCGGCCTATCCAGTATCTTTATTGCACGACCGCCGGAATCGCGCTCGAAGAGAATAAGCCGTTTGGCTCCGAGCGACCGGGCCTTGAGCTATGGAGCGAAATACGGCAATCGGAAGATACGCAAAAGTGGGCTGGGATTATCGAGGCCATTCGAGACCGTTTTGCAAGTGACCAGCGTATCTCAAGCGAGCTCCGTCATTTCCTCGCCGGGGCTACGGTTCAAGATGTCTACGAACGTCTGATTGCGCGTGTCGAATTTGATACTTGGAGTGATGGTACTGATGCCGTTCGTGAGGACGTTCGCCGTACTGTAATCAAGCACGGAGCGACGCTGGATATCGATCCCGTCGTTTCGGTTCGGGTTTTGCCATTGCTTGTGGACCGCGTGTTGGACGCGCTGGTGAACCCGAGGGTCCGTCGACTGTCGCGAGTTGATTTCGACGATGTGTTTAGCGCTGCGGTTTCCTTTCCCGTACCGGCAAATCGTTTGTTATTGGCGACGATGGACGGTGGCAAAGTCGTTCTCGGCGTTGAGCAAGTTCTTCGGTCTTTGTATTCCTTGCGAGATGGATATAAGAGACGCCAAGCTATTTTTTCCGATGCGTCCGCGAAGCTCGGGCAGCATGGAATGGTCGTTCTTTCGGGTTCCTCGGGTAAGGGCAAGACGCAACTCGCGATCGATCTGGCCTCGCCGAACACTGACGATTGGCGAATCCTCGAATTGCACGCGCTCGACGATGCGAGCATCAGTCGTCTTTTACGTGCCGCGAACACTGAACAACGCACTCAAGCTGCGCCGAAACATCTTATAATCAACGACTTCAATATAGAAAACGATCCGCGACTCGTCCAACGAGCATTACGGGAGTTGCTCGAGACGTGCTTGGTGGCGAATACACGTATCATATTTACGAGTTACAGATCGTCCGACGAACTGATTGCTGCTCACGCGTCGCTGAATGCCGGCGCGACCGTTCTCGTCTCGAACTTTTCGGAAGGTGAGATTCAGGTACTGCTCGCCGCGCGCGGGGCGCCATTATATCTCGTACCCGCGCTGGCGCGCCTCGTGATGCTGCAGACTGGCGGCCATCCAACGCTTGTTGATGCGCGCGTCGAGGGACTTCGAAAGCTTCAGTTCCCGCGCCCGAGTCCGAGCGAGCTGCTTGTGATTCCGCCCGACGTTGTCAGCGAGCTTGACAGAGTTCGTCGGTTCACGCGCACACTTCCATTGGACGAGCAATACATGCTTTACCGAGCGAGCATACCATTGCGCTCTCTCACGCGTCCTCAATTGTTATCGTTCGCGGCTGAAACAATTCCGCCGAGCGGCGCGGTCGACCGTGCCGGCGCCGTGCTCGACGGGCTCATTGGTGTTTGGTTTGAAGAAGAGCCTGCGGAGCCGCGCTTTCGAAGGTCTGAGTTGCTCCGCGGCCTTGCAGAGTGGGGAACGGATCCCGCTTGGATGCGGAACGCGCGCAGAGCACTTGTTCGGGCCATCATGCAGATTGAGCCGGTTGATGTCCGCGACTTAATGGAAGCCCTGCTGCAATCGCTAAGCTCTGAATATAGCTCTGCAGTGTTGCAGATTCTCATGGGGCTATTTCCGCTTAGTGATCGAGCGAAGCTCGCGATGCTTGGGACGATCGCGCCATGGCTGACGGCAATTGGAATTGGTATTCCACTCCTCGATTCACTCAAGAAGCCTGCTCTGCTGTCGCTCCTTCGCAGTCTTCAATACAAAGTCGCAGCGTCTTCAGATGATTGGCGGGCAGCGCAGTTAATCGGTGATTCAGTCGAAAGCGACCAAGAAGACGGCCCGATGTCCGTCATGACGCGACTGTTCCTTGCCGGCGCTGCGATGACATCAGCGCCGGCGCCCGCAGATCAAATGCTGCGGTATGGGCTGCTGCTCCGTTCAGCCATCTCGGAACTCCAAGAGTTGCCGGCGGAACACCCGTTTGCAAGTCTTGCTGAAAGTACGGTTGATAATGTGGCGCTCGATGGCATCGGCGGCATTGTCATCGGCTCGATCCGAAACACGGACGACCTGCGAGCCGTTGTTGATAAACTCAGCACGATCGATGAAGCGCTTTCGCGGACCTTTGTCGGCTGGTCAGACGACACCGGTCTCATTTGGCGGGGAGTTGCGGCGACACTCATCGTTAGCGAGGCGGACAAAGAGTCGCCGAATTTCATTCGCCTCATCGAAGTTTTGAGCGACTTCGCTACGCTTCTGAGGCGTTTGAACGTTGTACCCTTCGCTGCGCAAGTCGTTGTTAGCGCAGCGGTTGTCTACGCCGAACGACTGGGCGACGTGACTGCGGCTGACGATCTTATCGATGGTAGCGTGAAACAGCTTGGCCTAGACGCTTACCTAACGAGAGCGAAAGCCGTCGTCAGGCTCGCGGCGGAAGACTGGGATGCTGCGTTGGCCCTGTTCAAAGCGTCTTTCAAGGCAATAGAACGGTCGTCCGATGATGTCGAGTTGCCGCTAGACATGCGACTTGCTGCAAACGCCGCCGGCAATATTGAACGCTTTGATGAAGCGCGCGAACTTATGGAGGGTGCAGCGAGACTGCTGGAGTCGACCAGGCAGCCGACGATGGCGGCTGGTATGCTCATGGACGCAGCACTCGCGGCGTGGCGCGCCGGCGCCGATGTCGTTGCCTTCAAACTCGCGGAAGAGGCGATCCGCGACTTGAGGGACCTTGCGCTCGAGCTCGACGACGCTCGAATGCAGAATACGATTCGTCGTTTTTCATTCGTTCTTTTAGTGATGACCGAGCGTCGAAGCCGCGATGTCGAGAAGCCCGAGTTGCTGCCGGCGATCGGTTTCGCGAGCAACGTGGATCCCTTGCCCGAGCACGCGTTGACGGTTCCCTTCGCGTTACTGTATGCGTCTTTAGCGTTGCTTGAACAGCGTGTTTTGGGCACGTCGTCTGTAGTAGACTCCCACTTTGAAGACATGTCCAGCGGTCCGGGGCCTCAGGCAGCGATTGCAGCGTATCTTCGACTCAATGCAATTGCGTTACGAGGCGATATTGAAGAACTGGTACCTGCTGTCATTGCTGTCCACGATACATCCGATCAACTGCGTCGCGAACATTTCGTAGTGACCGATAATTCGTTTTTGGGTGTGCCTTTCGTTGCGTTGACATTGCTTGGGCGCCTATCGCGTGAACCGATTTATTCGGGTCAAATTCGAGCGATCGAGGCCGATGCTGCGGCTGCTGGTTTGTCTAACGTTGAGCAAGCGCTCGCGAAGATTGCTTATTTTATGGAGCGCCGGGACGAGGCGAAAGTAACGGTCGTTCGTGGTAAGGATGAAGCGGACCGGCGTCTCGCATCGATTGCTATTTCTGCGAGCGTCGATATCGGGGCGAATCTGATCTTTCTCGCTCAGCAGGTCCAAGTCGCGTTGTTCGGTTTGGGCAATGAATACATGTCCTCGCTTGAAATAATTCGAAACGCGGCCGTTGCTGTTTGGCGGCGTGCGCTTCCTCAAGGGGCATTGTTCAAGAACGATCTCGATGGGTCGAGATCGCGACTTGGCGATGCGCTGGATCTCGATCTTCCGCCCCGCAAGCACCTACTGCAAATCTTCCTCGCCGCCGAAAGCGCGTCAGATTTTGGCTTACAAGATACCGTCCGCCGCTTTCTGGAAGAAGAGTGACGATGAGCGGCGTGTCCACGTGTGCTGCGAACCCGCTTGCAGCGGCCTGGCGCCAGCTAGGTTAGCGCAGGTGTTAACGGATCACGCACGGGTCGCATCGTGTGATTCTTTAGTTGCCGCGGTGTCGTTCGAAATCGGAATCAACGTCAGATTTCCGAACGGCTGGAGCTTAGGAGCTGTGTCGGCCCAACTATGAAATTGTTCGACGGTCAGTTTTAGAATCGATGAGTACATCATATTGCCGCTCGGAAACAGCACGAACGGTTGGCCAGGACAGAGCAGCGTCAGCAACATTGGCAACGGTGGCGCGCCGCCGCCCATTACATAGCCGCTGCCATCGAGCCACGAAAAATACGCAAGTTGCCCGACGTCTTGTTGTCCGTTCGCGACAATGCGAAACTGCGCAGCCGGCTGCGTTTGCTTCCGATGTTCTGGCGGCGTTTCATAGCGCTTACGGTCGGCATCGTACATGTAGCCATCAACGATCGTCGCTTCTTTTTCAGCCGTCTTTAAAAGCTGCTCGAACGGCAACGAACTAAGCCTGTGCACGAAGAAAGACAGCTGAGAAAGCAGCACACTCACGAAGCGGTTCAACGTCGATTCTCCGTCGCGCAGGATCGCCAGCATTGAATACATTGGTGGGGGAATAAAGTTTGGATCGGCTATCAGCATCAAACCCATTGACCCGCCCTGCTGCGCGGATTGGTTCAGATACGTGATCGTCCCCTTATCGAGCACGCAGATTAAGTCCGGGCAAAGCGCGGCGTCGTACTCCCGATTCAGCTCTCTTACGTTCTTCGCGAGCGTATCGAGCTTCGTTCTAGAACCAAAGGCAAACACGATGCCCATGGTGGTAACCGTTCGCAAATCGCTGCCTGTTGCGGAAACATCCATCTGCGACAGCGGCTTTTTCTTAAGCGCCTTCGCGGCTGCGATATTTGCATAGGCGTCGGCGAGTTCGCCCTTGGTCAGCAGGCTCTTAACTTCGATCACGGCCGCAACGTGGTCAACCGGAAGTATTTGCGCTTGCGGCGTTGACCGCAAAACAGGGCTGTTAATCGCGTCGTATATCGCAATGTCGCATTGCTTGCTCGCATTGTTTTCGGAATCGAACAAGAACGCAGATGCTGCGCGAAAACGCTGTGGTAGCAGATCGTTTAGGAAATCGCGAAGGATATCCTCAACTTCGTCGCCGGTTTTTCCATCATGGAAACGAGCTTCCCGTGCGCGTTCAAAATCCGACCGCAGTGTTTTGCCTGCGGAGATAAGCAGGTCGGATACCGACGGCGTCTCCATTATCTAACGACTCCGCCGCAAAGCGACGTGCGCTCCTTGCAGGTCAACAAGATTAGACTTGCGTCACCGGAATCGTCTCGGGCTTGCGGCTAACGAGCATGCAGACGAGCACCGCGGCAACGATGCCGGAAATTCCAGCGGCGATGTTTGGATGCCCAACAGCAATCTCTACTGTCCCGCCGACAGCGAAGAAGGTCAGCACGACCCATGTTATGTTTAGCGCGACACGAACGACACGGCTTGGCTTGCGGAACTTAAATTTCCGCGCGGCGACGCGGTAGACGCCGATTATCACCATCAGCGCGGCAACGCCCGTTACCTTGGTTATCCGGTCGAAGTCGTGCTCTGCTCCACCTATCTCGTCTAAGAGAAGGGTAAATGCCATGCCTGTAAACGCGGTTACAAACCATCCGAAGAGCACGATTCCAACGCGAAGTGCGAACCCCTTAAAAGAGATGCGGCCGCTGTATGGCTGGTACGGTTCCGGGTCGACTTGCGCGTTTACGTCCATGTAACACACACCCCCACGAAGTTTGGTACATTATAGCACGCTTGGCCTAGTCGCCTTGCAGGCCCGTTTCGGTGGTGGCTGTGCAACATCTGCCCTCACCGCGGCGAGATGCTCCAACCACAAGATGTCGACGACTGTGTTTAAAAAACTGCCTCGAAATTCATCTCGTTTTGTTCTGGGCTAGCCCAGTGAAAGTGCGCAAATCGCGAAGCCGTCTAGCCTATCCAGCACCTTGCATCATATCCATAGACCCACCTATTACGGCTGCGGTCGCGAATCCGATACCTGACTAGTCGATGACCTGCCGGTCACCTCAGTCGTCGATCCCCTTATCACCGGAAGACGATTCTGACACCGTGCGCTTGCGCAAATCAATTAATAAGTCGATCGTCCGTGGGCAGTGCGGCTTCTTCGTTAACAACGGCCTTTCTCTGCGCTCGCCGTCGCTTACTCACGCGCGGGCGTACGTCTATCAGCACTTCGCGAATGGTAAATCGTGGCGGAATGTCTTCCGTTAGCATCGGTGCGCTGTTGTTTTCCAAGCGGCCATCAAGCACGACGAGAAAACCATAGTTGCTGCGACGCTCCATATAGTGTATTAGTTGATCCTCCCCTGACGCAGCATACGACGTCGAATAGCCTCCGCCGCACATTTTCAACTCAATGACGACCGATAAGCCGCCGAGGAACTGAGCGAAAAGGTCAATGATTCCGGCGCCTGCCCGAACCTGCGCAAAAACGATCGCCCGCTCATCGAAACGAGCTGTAAAGAAACCCTGTAAGAGAAGTTCGGCCAGCTTTTCAGGTGACGATCTCCACTGCTGCCCTTTCCAAAAGCTCATTCGGATATCGCCGCTCACGAAACCCTTAAAGTCGGTCAGCGCCCGTTCGACGTCCGCGAGCGTTACCGGCGCAGTAATATCTACCTTGAAGTCGCTCGTTCGCGGCGTCACGCCAGTTGCTAGCGCGAGATCAAGAAAATGTATAGCGGCTTTGTGAAGGTTGGTATCGTCTGCAGTATTTGCCTTGACGCGCGCAAGAACAGGAATCGCAGTAGCGGAGTCGCCGGCGTTGTGCAACGACTTCCCGTAAACAAGTAATAAGTCGCTATGTTCGCCGATGAGACGCAAACGACTCGCTACCTTCGCTGCCGCATCGCCCCATCTGTTGAGGTTCCAAAGGACGTTGATTTGTTTATAAAAGACCTGCGCGTCCATTGGATTGTCGTCAGCCAAGCGACTATAAATCACCAACGCGCGATCGCTATAGCCTTCTCTCAATAAGAGATCTGCCATTGCATTACTTAGAGCGGTGCGGACGCCTTCGTGTAGGCGATCGGCCGACCAAGAGAGGCACTCTTCAAGCATTTCTACACGGTCCGCAAACAAAAGATCTGGCGCCATCAATGCTTGCGCAATTCGGACCGAAGCTAGCAGCTCGTACGCGTGTATCTCCGTAAGTTCCACAACGAGTTTCTCGGCCTCGTCAGAATCATAATGACTAATCAGGGACACAGTTCTAGTAGTAAGTCCATGATACCGAGCGTTACTTTGCGCTGCGATCGCCTCGGCTTCTAACCGAAGATCATTTGCCTCCGGAAGATGCAAGAACTCCGCTTCGAATGACGCACGAAAAAGCGATGCGGCCAATTCTCTTTCTTTGCCAAGAAAGTCGCGCAACAGAAGTACTGCCGCGTTTGCGTCCTGCAGAGCACGCGCGTGTTGGGAAATCGACGACAGCCAGGCGGCTCTCTCGTGCAACGCCGACGCTCGGAGAGCACGAACCGCAAAATCGTTTCCCGCATAGATATCGACCAGCTCTTCGAGCGCGCTCAGTGCTTCCGTCGGCCGAGTAACTTTTAGGCAGCGGTGTAGCCGCATCAAGCTACGCCCGGCCTCAAGCTTGTCACCGCCTTCGAGAAACGCGTCTGCCGAAAGCCTGGCTGCCTTTTCAGATTCCGGGTCGTTTACAGCAAGTGTTAGTGAAATGTTGCGCCAGAGCCATCCGCGATGTTCTGGAAGTATTTGCTCCGCGTTGAGCAGTTCCCGAAACCTTGCAAGCGCGGTTTCTGGACGATCGGAAAGCGCCGAGTAAATTCCAAGAACGGTTTGAACGGCTACTGCGTCAGAGCGGGCAATGTTAGTTGCAAAATCGCGTAGCAGCTCGCGTGCGTCCTCCTTAGCCGTCTCATACTCTTGCATTTCTGCGGCCAGCGCGAGCCGTCGTCGCAATAAGTCGAACCGTTTCGTTCGAGGCAGTTGCGTCAGATCCACTCGCTTGTACAAATCCAGTAGGCGCCGCCGCTGTACGACGGTGTAGCCGATTACTGCGGCGCTTCCTAATACTTGAGCGGCTTCTACGGGGTCGCCGCCTTCTACGGCGCTATCAATCGTTCCGAGCTCATGAGAAGCCTGTTCTTCGACTGCGTGCTGCACTATCGCCATCACATTGCGGGCGATCGTGTCGCTCGAATCCGTTTTGAAAATCGTACTAGATGTTCCGGATATCGCACCGGATTTGGCGTCTACCTGGAATTGCGCAGTTACGACTTGCGTCACTACAACGCAACTGAGTCCATTTGCGGAAAAGGCGCGAATCAGATCGTTTGGGTAATCTGCGTTATTGCTCGTGGTTCCACTTGAGCTATTGACAATTTCGCGAATCCGCTCCGACTCCGCCGACGCGCCGTCAACGACTGCTTGCCAAGCGCCATCGACAGCTCTGAAGAGGGAGAGTTTTCCAGCAAGCTCGTTTTTATCATTACGAAGATCGAGCGTAGCTAACGGTTGGGGATCCGCAGATTCAGAAATTTTGCGCGGTCGACCGCCGAGTCGTCCATTTTCGCGAACCGCCGACGCCTTCGCTACCGATTTCACGGCACCGCCCTTACGTCCAAGAAGCGCCGCTGCGGAGGTCATGCCGACAATATCCCGGAGCAATCCTGCAATGCTGATGTCGATGTCTAGCGCATCAAGCGAGATTGATTCGCCGTCGAAGCCAGCGCGTACTGACTTCAGTTCTTTGGGCTTCACCCCGCGAAGCTCGCGTATCGAACTAACGGGAAGTCCGAGAATTGCGCCACCACGCAGATCGAGAACGATAAGGCGTTTCTTCTCATCGTAGTTTACGCGATCGGCTCGCGGTTCAATGCGCCCGCGCTCGTCGGCAAGCGTCTGAGCCCTCTTGATTTCCGAGGGCGTAATGTTCTTTTGCTTCATCGGTGATGCAGTTTCCAACTTGACAGGCATTCGTCAAAATGTTCCTGGACGAGCTCGACGATGGCCCGCACATCAACGGCTTTCACGTTCCGGCCTGCTTCGCGTAGGACGGCGGTTTGTGTTTGCTCATCGAGGAGCACGACGACCATACCATCGGGGTGTTCAACGTGAACGTGCGCGGGTTCGTGCTCATCTCGGGTGAGGACGGCTGCGCGGACGTTCCCGCTACGAAAGACCGTTGGCACTCCGCACACAATAGCAAACCGCTTAGGTTTTTCCAATGCGCCCGTACACGATCACCCCCTTGGCATTGAGGCCGAAGCAAGCTCGGCCACCGGCAGAGCATGCCGCTCGTCATCTCTGCCGGCCATCCCGGCCGGCGGTTGACCTACCCCTGGAGGCTTTCTCGGGCGATGCCGACGGTCTTTGCCACCCTTGGTAAACGGATTTTCTTATCCAAAGAGTGGCCCTACGTTCGATCAGTCCAAGATAGCTGCCTCAGGGCCCCAGAACGTCGCAGATAGGCTCCGCATGGCCTTAGGAGCCACGGAGTGCTCCGCGGCCGTCCGGTGACGTTGCGCGAGCGGCGGTCACTCGCCCTTGCAGTACGAAAAATCCGGCCAAACGACTTCGACATGCTCCGCGACGTCGGTGCCGTCCACGAGCCGGTACGTCGCCATGGACTCGGATCGCGGAAGGCCGCCGGCCTTCACCGCCCGGGGCTGGTTGTACATGTTCTGATACGCCCAGACCTCACGGGCGCTCGCGTCGATCTGAACCTGCTTGCCGTCAAAACGACCGCCGCGGAGGGTCACTGTGCGCTCTTCCATATCGAACATATGTTCGATAATCATGGGTCTCACCTTTGACCCGAATGAGTCATCTGATGAGGGAGGGCTGCGCCCAATCTATCGAGCGGTCTGGCAGCAGATCGCTACATCCCCTTCGACGCGACCCGAAGCCATTTTAGCGACGGCAGCCACCCGCCCGGCGGGCTTGGCACGGCGAATGGTTGAAGCGTTGCTGCCTCTCCCTCGTTTTAATCTGGTCACTCCTAAGCACGAAAAATAGTCAGGCAGCCACCCTCCTGATTGTAATGCGTTTCGGCCGCGACTCATTTTTTCGGAAAGCCAGTTAGGAACGACTAGGCAAAATAGTGACCTTTCCACCGGCATTGCTGCTCGCGACGCTGTTCCGCTTATCGCTCGATGTAAGCGCGACGCGGCTCATCCTCACGCAAGGCCATCTGCCTGACGGGGTCGGCGCGATCATCCCGGCGTTCGGCGCGTTCGTGGTACGCGGCAACATCGTCGTCGGGTTGATCGTGTTTGCGATCCTCATTATGTGGAATTGAAAAGCACCCATTCCGACGTGTTCCTCCCTCGAACCAGTCGGAAAATAGTCCAATACTCGAAGGGCGATCGGCAAAGGGTTTATCGTAGGCGAATACGTTATACAATCCCAGGGCGCTTGTGGCCCGTGAACGCGTCGCCTGGCGGAGTGGACACATCTCGCCTAGCACGGCGTTTCCCCCGTACGGCAATCACGTTCAGACGCTCGTTTTGCCAGCAGAAGCGGTTCGAAAACACAGCAAACGTGGCTGCGTAGCGACAATCCGGAGGGGTACGCGTTCACGCGATCGAAGCCGCGTTTTAGTAAGTTCGGCTGGTGTGCTGAGCGAATGGAGCGCAAGCTTTGAATAGCCGTCCCGAGAGACGACCGGTCGTCATCGACCTTTTTTCCGGTGCCGGAGGCCTTTCACTTGGTCTTGAGCGTGCCGGCTTTGACGTTGCCGTTGCCGTCGAGCAAGAAGCGATTCATGCGGCAACTTACGCCTACAATTTCCCGAACACCGTTGTCCTAAACGCAGACGTGGCAACGCTTAAACCAGAATTGCTAAGAAAAGCTATTGTTGAAGGGCTGCGTCGCCACGGGCGAAGCCCTAGCCAATGGGATGGGGAGATCGACGCACTCGCGGGTGGTCCGCCATGTCAAGGCTTCTCCGTCATTGGCAAGAGAGAGGCGAGTGAAAAGCGGAACAAACTCGTTTATGCCTTCTGCAAGCTTGTCGAAACATTGCGTCCGCGATATTTCCTTATGGAAAATGTGCCCGGCATGGCCGTTGGAGAACAGGAACGTATCCTCCGCCGCCTGATTAAGCGGTTTAGAGCCGCCGGATACGAGCTCGTCAATAATGGGCCGCAACTCGTTAATGCGGCTGACTTTGGCGTACCGCAAGATCGAAGCCGATTGTTCTTCGTCGGTGCTAGAGCTGACGTTTACACGCCGGGACCCGTCGTGCGTGAAGTTCCACGATTTGGATTTACAGCCGGCGTGACGGTTGAGGAGGCTATTGGTGACCTGCCAGACGCCGATGCGTACGACAGCTTACGAACGCAAGACGGTGTCGAGCTGAGCGATGCGGAACTCATCACACAACTGCAGAGTGCCTCGAAGTATGCGCGTTTACAGCTCGGTGTGGATGTTGCAAATGATGACCTTTCATACCCCCGCAGTTTCGAGCGGAATCGTCTAACCTGTTCTTTGCGAACCGATCACTCGAAGGACGTAAAGAAGCGCTTTGCAGCAACGCCACGCGACGGCTTCGAACCAATAAGTCGCTATCATCGCTTGTCGCTGGATGGCAGAGCAAACACGATCCGGGCAGGCACGGGACCAGACCACGGCTCTCATACCTCGGCACGCCCAATTCATCCAACGAAGCCACGCGTCATCACCGCACGGGAAGCCGCGAGGCTGCAATCGTTTCCGGACTGGTTTCTCTTTCACCGGACTCGTTGGCACGCATTTCGGCAAATCGGTAATGCAGTTCCGCCGCTTCTTGCCCATGCCGTTTCGAAAACGATCATCGACGCACTTGATCGAAAGCTCAAGCGCCCCACTACTGAGCTAAGTCTGAAGAATGACGAGTTTCTGGACTACTCACCGAGCGAGGCTGTCGCGCATTTTTCTCGCGCGGCAGTCGCGCAGCCAAAGCGCACTGGGCGCGCCCCGCAATCAGAGGCGCGGGGCAAGCAAAAACGAGCGGCTAAATCCAAGAGTGCGTAGTTAATCGTCGCTGACCTTTCTGCCATTCCATCGGCGAGAGCTTTTGCAAGGGCATTATAGTTCGCTTCACAATTGCGCCGAAGTCCAAAGTAACGAGTAAAGATTCGTCGTATATTGGCATCGACCAGGCCTGCCTCACGGGCTAAGCCGAAGCACTGGACCGCGCGATAGCCGTAAACGCCGAGCCCGCATATGGGTGCGGCTCCAAACGTTTCCGCAAAAACGTTCGCTCCATCGCGATTGTAGGCGAATGCAAATCCTCGTAAAGCCTTCATCCGCTTCTGCACAAGCCCTAGCGGCTCGAGAGCTACATACAGATCGTCGTCCAAAGCGATCGTGTCCCGCGGAGTGGTGTACGAGTAACTCTCAACGCGGGTTGGGCGTTCAGCCAGTAATCACAGCTGACAGCCGTTGGTTCTGATTGTCGCTGACGGCTCCGAGTCCTTCGAGCGAGAGATACCGGCGTTGCAACTGCCATTCGTCGTTCTGCTCGAGCAGCAGCGCGCCGACGAGCCGAACGATCGCAGCGTCGTTGGGGAAGATACCAACGACGTCGGTACGGCGCTTGATCTCTGCGTTGAGGCGCTCCAGCGGATTGGTGGAAGCGATCTGCTTACGGTGGGCACGCGGAAAGTCCATGAAGGCGAGTACGTCGTTCTCGGCCTCATCGAGCATCACCGCGAGCTTCGGCAGCTTCGTACGAAAGTGATCGGCAACGACGTGCCATTGCTCATGCGCGGCGTCTGTCGTCTCTTGCGCCATTGCGGTGTTGATGAGTGCCAGAACCATCTGCCGTTGACCCTTGTTCGCGAAGGCCAGCGCGTTACGCATGAAGTGCACACGGCAGCGTTGCCACGTTGCCGTGAAGACTTTGGCAATTGCCGCTTTGAGCCCGAGATGCGCATCCGAGATCACCAGCTTCACACCGCGGAGACCGCGCCGCGTGAGGTCGCGTAAGAACTTTAGCCAGAACGGCTCCGCTTCGCTCGGGCCAACCGCAACGCCAACGATTTCCCGTACGCCATCAGTGTTTACCGCTACGGCAATTATCACCGCAACCGACACGATGCGGCCGGCTTGGCGCACCTTAACGTACGTAGCATCGATCCACAAATACGGCCAGTCGCCTTCCAGCGGACGACCGAGAAATGCATTGACCCGCTCGTCGATCTCGCCGCACAGGCGCGAGACTTGGCTCTTGGAGATCCCGCTCATCCCCATCGCTCGCACCAACTCATCGACCGAGCGCGTCGAGACGCCTTGGATGTACGCTTCTTGGA
>Ga0307478_10001444_pt1 | contig 20535 bp, 16 predicted proteins | sample atmos_gasesECM4C_2_FD_203713 | JGI IMG/M metagenome (GOLD analysis project Ga0307478, IMG submission 203713) | Hardwood forest soil microbial communities from Morgan-Monroe State Forest, Indiana, United States - atmos_gasesECM4C_05 | ecosystem: Environmental > Terrestrial > Soil > Temperate... | reverse complement strand
ACTGCGTGGGGGTGGGGGGTGGGGGGGTTATCCCCATTATTTTGACACCAACCGGATTGATTCCCCAATAAAATGGGTTGCTAGTGAGCTGAATGTCAACCATATCCCCAATCACAAAACTATTCGCTGCGGTAATCGTGGCCACACTGGACGAACATACTGTATTGGTGATAGTCGCGCCCGTCAGATTCAGCATCGGATTGAAACGGATATCCCGAATGTTCACGTCGCCATTGTTCACGTTCGGCAGCACAATCGCCGCGCGCTTGTTATCTACGGCAATGACCGATCCGCCGCCGTCGATCGTGCAAAAACCGCAGCGCACAAACCACGGGGCATAGAATATAAATGGTGCAGCATTATTTCCGACCGCGCCGGCTGCAGGCTGCAGAACAATCTTCGTATTGCTATTCGGCGGCCCGACCCCGTCAGCATCCACTCCCGCCTCGGCGGCACCACCAGTAGCGGATTGGATGGTGTAGCCAGCAGAATGCCCGCCGATCGTGGTGACTTGGATAGTGCCGGTGTTCGCCCCAGAAGTACAAGGCGTTGTCCCGCCACCGGTAACGAGCGCCGCCTCGGGTGTCCCGGTTCCCGTTCCAGCTATATACACGTAGTAAGGAAAAGTGGAATTCCCGGTTACATCGATTCCGACCGGACACGGAGTCAGGGTAATTGTATTCGACCCTGAGCTTAGACTGCCAGACGGCGATTGAATCCAGTTGTACTGAGACGCATACCGAATATTCTGAATGACGTTCTGGCTCGTAGTAGGGCTAGTCACCAAGTTCTGTGCAACACACGGCAGTGAAACACCAAGAACGGCTAGAAGATACGTTTTCAGTTGCATCACTCACCTCGCACTACAAGAGAGTAAGTTTTGTTAGGTCTTAGGGCTTTCGTGATGGCGTGAACTGTATCAGGTAAATGTAAGGCCTACCCTGTGTCGCGTTTTTGTTACAAATACCGAACAAGTCGAGGCCCGACCTGAATAAATGAGACCAACGCATTGCTGAGAAGGCTTGCCAGTGGCGGATTCTGCGTGATAAACTGTTTTTCAAAGGAAGGCGTAACGGCGTCTTGCGAATCGGCTCCGCGACCGTTATTTGCGAGTCTCAAGTCCTGCCGTAACATGAGCAGTCGAGACAGATGAGGTTCCCCGAAAGGGAACTCCGAATCCCAAATCGGAGTCTCATCTGTGCCACAACCAACTAGTGTTACTCCTCAAACCCACGAAATTTTGACCGCGGACGAATGCGCTGAACTGCTGTGCGTCAGTCTCAGGTGGATGCATGCGAAGTGTCGCTCGCGCTCGCGAAATCCCCTTCCAGCACATCGCATCGGGAAGTATCTGCGGTTTCGCCGTTCCGAGGTTCTTGCTTGGTTCGACAGCACCGTAGCATCTGGGAAGAAGGCGCACCGGCGATGAATCCACGCGGATAGCACTGCGAGAGCGCTAGGCGTTTGTCCCTTTGGCCGCGTCTTGCTCAAGCAATGGCGTCAGGATTTCTCGGCAGGCAACTTGGAACAGTGGCCCTAGGAGATAAACGACGCTGCAACCATACTGGCGCGCGCTATAAGAAGTAGCTCGTGCGGTAAGGAGACGCGAGGTGCCAACGTTTAATCTCCACGGAAAATACAGCCGAGAAAACTGCCGCGAAGGGATTGATCAGCTCAAGTCCCCGCTAATCTCCATTTAGGAAGCGACGACCGTAGTGCCTGCCGAATGCCCGCGTCATCATGCAAACAGTATGACCGCTAGATATCATTATGAACACACTGACCGTTATGTACGTATGTAACGTTGGCGGCGAACTTCAGAGATCATGTCCTCGTAAATGGGGCAATGATACACAGCCAAGCATATGGGCAACAACGAGAATAACCAGTGACGCATAACAAAAAAATAGCGATGCCAATGGTTCTGGATGTTCCTCACCATTTCGATATAATCATAAAATCCTCGGCCAGCGGTCGCCATTATTGCGGTCGTCGTGAATTCCTCTGCTTTGTTTCCAAAGATTGCTTCGGAGTTAACGTGGCATATTCAGATTCGACAACCAACTGTTCGACGGAGAAACCGACTCTGCAAGCTTGCGAAATGGCTCGGCGAAATTCTGAAAGCCAGTGAGCGTCTTCTTCAGGACGAAGGGTTCAGGCCATCCACCTGATCGCGACGAGCTTCAGAAGTCTATTCGAGAACAGTTGACGAGGACTGTAGGGCGGTACACTCGCAGGAACTAAGAGAGCCAAAAGGCCTCACGCCATCCACTCTGGCGTCGCAAAACATCTCGAACACGCTTGCGACCTCCTGTGTTCGTGTTTCGTAACGACATTTATACCCAAGAACAAAAGCCAATTTGATTCTTGACATTGTTCAGACCGCGACCCATCGCAATTGGCAAATTCAGCGAACAGAATTGAGGGCGTCACCGCACCTCAAGGGGGCTCTACTCGCCGACTCCCCCAGAATTCATGGTTATTGTCGTTGCCACTATGCGGGGGTGCGTTTGCATACACCAACGGCTAGTAGGCGGCTGAGGTAGGTCCGCGCGAAGACGAGCGCGGTATGCGGTGTCACCGCTGCTATCTATCATGGTGAGCATCGCCGGTGTGCGCGCACAGCGGAGAAGAAACCATAGCTCCGTCGAGAGGCTGTCTATGGCGAATGACAAGATTAAACAGATCGTCGTCCTGATGATGGAGAACCGATCGTTCGATCACATGCTGGGATTTGCCAAGAGCGGGACTTGGCCGATTGAAGGACTTGCTACAACTGACTCGAACAACGACTCGGCCGATGTCGAAGTTCAGGTCTCGAACGATGCGAACTTTGGTGGAGACCTGACACCGGACCCAAGGCATTCAGGCTTTTGATACCCTGACACAGCTCTATGTCGACCCAAACACTCCGATAACTCGAGACCCCACCATGAGTGGGTTTGTGCTCAGCTATGAAGGAAAAACTGGAAATCCGTCTCGGTCTGGTCCCAAGGAGAAGACTCCTAGCGGAGAACGACGACTGGGCCCACGTCAATAAACCCAAGGCAACTCCTTACTACGTTTCTTGCTAGTGGAAGCGGCACAGTGAGGTCCGCGACCGGACGTTCTTAGTGTTTCTTCCAGCGCAACCGGCGGGATGTGCGGAAGCTCTGCACCACGAGATAGACCTGGTAGGCTACGAATGCGCCCATCCCCACGCTGAGGAGTTTCAGCCAGAGGATCACTTCGTGGCCCTTGCTTTCCGCTCGCTTAAGGAATGCGGTCGTGGTGGTTCTCGCTTCGCGCGAGCGGCTTTGTTCTTCCGCTCCAGCTTTTTGAGTTTGCGGTCGATTTCCTTCAGGCAGGCATCCGTCTTCGCCCAGCGGGCCTGCGAGGCTTTCCGGGCCGATTCAGCGCGTTCCTGGGGCGTCATGTTCTTCGCGCGTGTATTTCCGCCCTGTTTGCCGAATTTCGCGAAGTAATCGCGGATTTCCTGCTTCGTAGCCATTGCCTGCACCTTACCACGATTCCTAGGGGGTAGGCTATAATATAGTTTACAATGCGTAGGGGGTAGGAACAGAATTTTAGTTGTAGCCGGCACTTTCGGATGTTCGAAGCACCCACAAGCCCCTAACCACAACCGTATGAGACAATCATCGGGCGATAAAATCTAGAATCCGTTGATCCCCAATTGCGACGCAAGATCGAAATATCGTTACTGATAATCTTCACCGCTATCGGCACGGGGAGAATCATTGCGGGCTACTCACAAAACTCCCAGGCCTTCGATGAGCCGGCCCACGTCGCGTCAGGACTCGAATGGCTGGACCGCGGTACGTACTTGATCGACCCCCTTCATCCGCCGCTTGCACGAGTCGCCATTGCCCTTCCGCTTTATTTCGCTGGCCTTCGCTTGCCCGAACCTGCGCATCCGCCGGAAAAGAGCATCAGCTACTTCCGGCTCGGAAATTTGATTCTTTATCAAGACGGACAATACTGGCGAAACCTAACGCTGGCCCGTCTGGGAGTTCTGCCTTTTTTCTTCACTTGCACTTGGTTTGTGTATCGCTGGACCCGTCGTGAGTTTGGCATGGGCGCCGCACTTTTAGCCGTGGTACTTCTCACCTCCCTGCCCGAGATCATAACTTTCGCAGGCGTGGCCTACACCGATTTGCCCGCAGCCGTCATGCAACTCGCCCTCCTCTTTGTATTCACCCGCTGGCTTGACGACCCTAGTTTGAGGGTGACTGTTCTGTTGGGGGTAGCAGCCGGACTTGCATTCCTGACGGCGTTTACGACTCTTATTTTCTTTCCGGCGGCAGCTATTGGTTTGTTTATCACGTGGATAATAAGTGTGCGAAGGGAACCAACTTTCAGCACGCGCAGGCGACAGATGTTCGCGCAGCTTCCCATCGCCGTGTTTCTGGGTGTCATACTGATCTGGTCTGGATACCGTTTTTCCTTCAAACCGGTGGTTGAAGGAATGCACCTTTCGAGATCGTCCTTCCCCAGCTTTCAACATCTGCCCTCCCCTGTTCGATGGCTCGCACGTGCGGCCGTTACTTCCGATCCGCGTATACCGGCGCCAGAAATGATCTTGGGATTCGCTCAAGCTTATGTTGTCACGCACTCGGGTGCGAAGGCGTACATTCTTGGGAAAGAGCATGCAGGAGGAGTTTGGTATTTTTTCCCGGTGGGACTGTTTTTCAAGAACCCGTTGCCCTTTCTGTTGCTGTCAGTGGTTGGAGTTTTTGTGAGTTTTAGGACCGCAGGACGGTGGACGGTTAGAGCCCCTGGGGCGGCCTTGCTTAGCATTCTCTCTGTGAGTATGCTCCAGAATTACGATGCCGGGCAGCGTCACGTTCTCGTGGCCTATCCTTTGATGGCCCTCTTGGCGGGGGCTGCGGGAGCATTCTTGTGGGGCCGTCAAGCCAGCTGGCATCGTGCCCTTCTGGTAGCTCTCCTGATTTGGCAGGGAGTAGCGACTTGGCGTGCGGGTCTGGAGCCGATGGCCTACTTCAACGAATTTGCAGGAAGCGACCCAAGCCGGATATTGATTACTGGTTGTGATCTTGACTGCGGTCAAGATGTTGCTAGGCTGGGGAGAGAACTCCGAAGCAGGAGCGTCGAGAAAGTTCACGTGGCCATGTGGAGCAGTGCAGATCTCGATAAGATGAACCTTGCTCGCCAAGTCGAGGTTTTGCAACCGAACGAGCCGGTGAGTGGTTGGGTGGCAGTCAGCCCGAGATCCGTAAAGCTCGGTGATGTGCTTCATATTTCGTACCCACCGGGATCTTTTTCCTGGCTTCAACCTTACAAGCCAGTGGCGAATGCAGGCGCTACGATTAGAATTTACTGCATTCCCGCTTCCGGGACCGCTGAGAGGAGCCTGTGTCCGCCTTAGGCTCGCCGCGCGGCTACACGGAAACCTGCTGAAAAACTCTCAACTCATGGCCGTACCAGAAGCGCCGCACGTCTTCCCTGTGGCTCAGCTTCATTCCCTTCGACATTGCCCATTGCTCTACCTTCTCGATCGGGAGGTAATGAATCCACTGCTGGGCGAGTAACAGGTCGTGGGTTCGGTTAGCCAAGGCTTGCCACCTAGGGGAGTCGCACATGTCTTTATAAAGCAGGACGCCACTTGGCTTGACATGCGAAGCCGCCTCCTCCAAGACGTTAAGCTGCGAACCTTGAGGCACGTGATGGAGGACATCTATCAGCGACACAACGTCGAACTTTCCAAAAGGCCATGGTCGTGTTGCGTCTAGTACCTGAAAATCGAGGCGGCGCTGCAGACTCGGCTCATGGTTACGATTTTCTTGGGCAAACCGGATGGAGGCATGAGAAACATCGACCCCAGTACCCGTAATTGTCACCTCGCTCGTGGCTAAGAGGAAGAGGAACAAGCCACCGCCACAGCCCACATCCAACACTGTGGTGTTAGGAGGAATTAAGGGCAGCATCCGATCAAACGGACAGATCCAAGGACGGTAGCGCTGCAGAGAGCGTGCAGCCCAACTGCCTTTTCTGTAAATCGCTCGGGCCCTTCTGCTGAGTTCGGATGGGGTCATTCAAGAAAAGGATCTAGTGCAGCAACGCTGCCAACAGGAATAGAAGTACACACAATCCCCCTACCAGGTAACTGACTCGATCCCTAAAAGCGAACAGAATCGGGTCGCCCGGAAGCGCAGCTCGGCTGGCAAAGACCCACACCCGACTGATCCAATAGGCAGCCAACGGACAAATACCCCACAAGAGCCATGGTTGCCGATACAAACTCGCGACTTCGGGTGCATGGATGTAAAGGGCGAGCACGAGCACGGCGATGTAGCCCGACGCGGTTCCCAGTGAACCTAGCATCGTGAGGTCCGACCTGTAATAGTTTCGTCTCGGCAGCGAGGCTATGGTCTGGGCTGACGAGATCAGCTCTGAATATCGCTTTGCCATGGCCAAACTCAAAAACAAGAACATAGAGAACGCTAACGTCCAAGGCGAAATCTCAATGCCTGTCGCGCTGCCGCCAGCAAGCACTCGCAAAGTGTAAAGCCCCGCCAACACAAATACGTCGATGAGTAGCTTTTCCTTTAGGACGAACGTGTATACGAGAGCGAGCGCGAGATAGCCGCAAAGCCACAATCGCGAACTCAGCGGAAGGAATGCGCTCAAGCCTGCAGCCACCAGCAGGAGAAGAGGAATACCGGCTACCCCTAGCATCACTCCGAGCGTGCCGGAGGCGAAAGGGCGCTTTCTTTTTTCTGGGTGCACCCGGTCTGCCTCCAAGTCGAATAGATCATTCACGAGATACGCGACCGAGGCAACCAAGCTCATCGCCGAGAAGAGAATAGTCGCGGTTATCCAGGCCGACGCGTCTCGAAACCGATGTCCGAGAAGAATCGCAACGAACACCAATAGATTCTTGGACCATTGATGGACCCGCAGCGATTGGGCGATGAGTGCGAGCGACAACCGGTTTCCGGGAAACTCTCCTAACACCGGTACACCGGACACTGACAGTTTCCGAGCTAGTGTTCGCCTCCCAACGACCACGGCCCCGGCCGAACTTTGCCAGGCTGGCAGATCGGCTGCCGAGTTTCCGACGTAATAAAATTGTCCCCGACCAAACCGATTTTCTAGTTCTTGAGCTTTGCTTCGGGAAGTGAGATTAACGCCGGTGTCGCTACTCAGGACAGCTGTGAAATAGCCGAGATGGCTTGCGATTGCAGTGGCGACAAGACGAGATGCGCCAGTTGCGAGAACTAGAACTCTGCCCGCAACTGCCTCTTGCTCAAGCAGGTGCAAGACTTCTTGTCGGTAGGGGAACTGATCAGCGCTCGGGACAAAAATATCTGCTAATGCAGTCTTGAAGTGACTTCGTCCACGTAGTAACGCGAGGGACGCGCCTAGGCAGCGCCACGGGCTTCGACGCATCGCCGCTAGCCAGGATTCCGCGAGGGAGTCAGTGCTGATCAACGTGCCATCGAGATCAACGCAAAGCGGAAAGTCGTCCGAGAAAACGATGGCGGGGTGCAAAGAAGTGGCACGCTCTTCAATTTCCATCTTTTTGTTCTGATTCGAAGCCATCCCGCACCTTGGTTATCATATCGAAAAACCTAGTGTGCGGAGCGGTCAACTCGGCTTTGCCTTGCGTGCAGTCGCCGTTTGCAACATCTAAAGGCAATCGGGGTTCACCTGAACGGATTCTATCGCTCTCCGACCGCGGCCGCAGAAGGAATGCTGCTGTCTTTGCGCCGAAAGCTGTTAATGGACACAGGCAACACTTGCCCTGATCGCCGCAATATTTCCGTTACGATCTTGACTCTCTGATCCTGCGGTATCAGAAGCTGGATGGCCAGCCCCATGGAAGATGCCGCAAACTGGGTCTCATCCCAATGGTCCAGATAAATGGTAAACACATGAGTCGTCAGGTCTGCCGTGTAGCGCTCGTGTGGATCACCCATGACCACAAGGAGTGGAAACCCAATCTTTGACCCTTTGCGTACGTGAAGCTGTGCTGCCACTACCCTGCAGGCTGTGGCTCTCACAGAGCAATTGAGGATCATGAACGACATCGTGAAATTCCTTGGCTTCCGTGAAGTGTCTGAAAATTCGCTCAGATCTCAATGGGCTCTCCTGCTGGACAGGGATATATATCAATGGGCTTCCGCCGAGACTTACCGGATGATTCCGGGCATTGAAAGCCTTGACACGGAAATCGGATCAAATGAACTAGGATGGCTCTTTCCCGAAAAAGGGCGTATCTGAAAGGAGTCAGGTCATGCGGTGACGTGTGTTTCTATGTCTATTTCGCCTTTCATTCGCCTCTGACAATGTAGACGATTTTGTAGCTGCGAAAGCACAACTTCAAACAGAATTCAACAAAAGTCGAATGTCAGGCTGCAACGGCTTCACCAGCAATCATTTGGAATCAACAGAATCCTGCGAAATTCAACATGATCTGAAATCTGGTTCGGGACCAGGGGGTCGGAGGTTCAAATCCTCTCTCCCCGACCATTCTTTTCAAGCACATAAGCGCTACTTCTGGTTTTCCGTCTACATCGATTGTGTCGAAATTGTAGACGGTGTCTGCATGCTGATTTGCAAACTGGATTCCCAGCGAGGATTCCAGAGGAACTTCCACACCGATTGTCCATTGGTTTTCGGGCAAAACTTCTCGAGAAACACGTGAACGGTTTCCGCGATTTAATCCTAGAGAGACGCCGCCGGAAAGATCTTTTTGGTCGTCGACTGACGGCCCAATAGTCTTCCTCCTCAAAACGAACCCCAGATGCTTGCCCTCGCTGGCTGACATATGTGCGGATAGTGTGCTCCTCCAGGGCCCGAGGGTAAGACTCCAAGAGTCATTTTTCATAGAATACAATGCGAACTCGTGTTAGTTCTGAGAGGAGGTATTATCGTCATGGCTTCGGGTATTGACCAGCTTTATGCTTCGAACATACGGGCGCAGGTTGGCTTATTCGCCGCGTGGCTCCCAAATGCTGACATCAAGATTGGCCATTACGGGCCAATAAATGGAGCGTTGTTCCAACCTTACAAGCAACTGGTCGGACTGAAGGCCCAGCCGGCACCCGCCAAGGCCGATTATGATTTTACGATCCAGGCCGATCGCGCTATCAACACCCAGACTAAAGCTCTTGCCGATGCGGGAGTGACACAGGGTAACGTGCTTCTTGAAGTGCAGTTTCACAAGGAGGCAGCGGTTTCTTTTAGTGCGCCGGATTGTGTCATAACCCGTGTAACCGATATATCCGCACTCGGGAAACAATTGCTTACGATGCTGAAGGCGGGCAGCTGGGATCGCAAGCACGCCATCGTGGTCGAGATTGTTACGACGCCCAAGGGAACCATCATTGCATCCGAAAAATCAGGCGCAGAAGTGAAATTCGAAGTCGCGGCTAGAACTCCCATTTCGCCCCAAGTCATGGCTAATCTCGACGAAGCGAGTTCGTTGCGCACCTATAAAGGAGTAGGCGCGAAAGTGATTGGCCAAGGGCCTCTAACTCCATTGTTCCGCTTGGCATTTCTGCAGAAGCGATTGTTCCGCAATCCGGCAATTGCCTTCCGCGGACCGGGCAATGCAGAAGTAAAGGCAGAGCAGATCAATATCGACGAAGAAGAGATGCTGGAAATCTTTTAGCAGGAAGAAGCAGCCTGATCAGCCTCGGTCAGCTTGTCGAGTATTTCTTCCGGAACCCGGAAAAGGCCCAGCGCCCCGGGCCCAGCTACAGGCTGCCTCAGGCGACGTGGGTAAGCCAGCACCCAAGCGTATAAGTCGGGCTGGAAGTGTCCGGGGTCGAGATGCTGCCCACGCCAGGCCTCCCATCTTCGCTCATCAATCCGCTCAACCGAGGTGAGTTCGGCTGAGCCCACATATCCGCCGCGGAACAGATTTCGCAGACCAAATTTCTGGTCGAGCGCTTCGTCCAGGTGTTGGGGTGCGTGGATCCAAATCCGGCCTCTGTAGCCTGTCTCCCAGCGACGTATCTCGATCGGTTTGTTTCCCGAGACGATGAGCTCCGCCCACGGCTGTCGCACACTGAGTCCTGGGAAAGCGGGTAACGTCACTTCGGCACCCGTTGGACCGGCTTTGGAGCATGGATCTCAAATGCGTCGCAGAATTCATGTGCGAACCGCCGGAGCAAGGATGAAGCTTCGGCTTCCGTGGGTCCAGTGGGGCCACCGATCAGCGTGCGAGCCTCAGGAGCAAGGTTCTCGATCATCTCGTCGTCGTTGGTCGCCTGGAGCGCGATGCCGATCAACTCCAGATAAGCGCGGAAAGACGTTCCGATATTTGATTTCATCACAGCGGGCCTTTTCGGATCAAAAGCGTAGCCACGCCAGTTCTTCCATGCTCCTTTTTCTGCTTCGTATGGTCGTGCGGTACGCCGTACTATGCAGGGTGTGCATACGCCACACGGGACGAACGGTCTCTTCTTCTGGCCGCCGACGTGAGCTTGCGAGAGCTGCCAGCAAGTCTGGGTCTGGCGAAGAACAGCCTCGGCTCTACTTTCTCCGATCACCTCGGACAGCTTCAAAGCTTCCTCGCGCTTGGTGAGTGCAAAAAACGGATTCCGGATTTCGATTCTGCGTTCGAAAACGGCTTCGAGTAAAGCTTCCATTCTGCGGTGAAACTCCGGATGTGCATGCCGCGTCGGCACTTGGCTACCGGAAGGCGGGATCGCCATTGCGAGCACGCCATTCTCGTATTGGAATATCGTCGAGGCTCCAAAGGTTTCAGCAACAATAGCCCCGAGGGTGAGGAACATAAAGGCACGGATCAGGTTCATGCCCTCTTTGCCGCGGCGGCCCGCAAGCCTCCATTGGACGGGTCGGTCGTACTCAAGTTCCTTTGCGAGACTTTGTTGAAGCTTGTGTTGATTGCTATAGAAAGAGACCAGCTTCACTTGGTTATGCGGAGTCCGGTGGACTCCTGCGCCGCAGGCGCTGTCCATGCCACCGGAGAAGAGCACGATCTCACGGACGGAGCCAGGAATTGATGTAATCGAGAGAGCGCCGGGTTTGCGGCGGGGCCCAAAGCTGAAAGTCCATTGCGCGCGATTCAGAAAACGGAGAACTGATGCCAAGAGTGGGGCACCTGTTCGAGACCAGAAGACTACATCGCGAACCGGACAGTACACCTGCCACTCGGTAACAGGATTCGTCGGGCGCCGTGGAACCTGCGATTCAAGTCGATAGATGGCACCCGCGAGATCGAGCAAATCGAGCACTCGCGGCGATAGAGGCCGCTCGCCGAGTGATCCGTCCACCGTCCATATGGGCGCGCTGCGAGGATTGAACCTGGCAGGTCGCGGTTTGAACGCCGACCGGACTCCTATTGCTTTGCACTCGAAGCTTGACCCTGATAGCGAACTTCTTTTCGCAGTTGCTCTGCCAGCCATTCAGGCTCCCCCTGAATTACTTGAAACAAATTTCTGTAACTCACTTGTGGAATCTTGCCCCAGGGTTGGTCCTTGTACTTTGCCGCAAAAGAAGCCACTACCTGATTCGCCTTGGTTTCGGAGAACTTCGCCAAGCGGGATCGAGCCAGCCGTGAAAGCGACAGTTCTTCAAGGCGCAAACTCTCAGTCAGATAATTGCCAAGAAACAGAGCCGAAGTGGATTGAAACACTGACGGAGTGAGGTGAGAGAGCACCGAAGCGGAATCACCTGTGTTGCGCACTAATACGTTATCCCCCACCATCCGCGTGAAGAAATCCATCAGGGCGCTGTGGAGAGGAGCGCGCAGGCGAGGATGAACAGCATTGGGTCCATCTTCGGCACTCAGTGCGTCAGCCAATCTTTTCAGGCAGCCGCTCGCGCCGGTGACGCCGAAGCTTTTCTCGACATTCTCCCAAGAGTGTTCTTGCACCAGCATGACATGTAAGCGGTGCAAGGCCTCGTAAGCCGCAACCACGCCACTATCTGAGGCGATGAAACCAAGATAATCGCCGGAGAGTCCTGAATAAGCTTGTTGAAGAGCTGACCAAGCTTCCTTTTCTTTGGGGTCTACTTCCTTGAGGTTGCCGCCAACGATCGTAACAGTGCCGCCGCCACCACCTGACCCCGATGATCCGCCACCCGCCCCACCACCAGAAGTACCCATCGTTTCACTCCGCCAATTCCCAGATCTTTTGTGGGAAGTCGGATTGCCACTCCGGCGCCCACTCCGGATATCGCTCGCTGAATTCCTGCCATCCGTTTGTTGCCGTGTCGTAGAGTGCAATTCCGGCATAGAGAACTGCGATGCGACGCTTATCCGAGCCAGCTCTCTTGCCGGCCCCTTCTGCGAATGCCGGATTTGCATCAATGAGTCGGCGCGCTTCGCTCAGTTGTTTTCGCGCAAGACCACGTTCACCTCGGCCGCCGAAGCGGCGTGCGGCACGCAGATGACCATCGACCAACACGCGTGACGCCCACACGTGCTGTTCAAATATGCGCAGCTTTTGTGCGACGGCCTCCCATTTGGCCTCTTCAAAATTGCCGGGATCGTCCTTGCCTCGGTCGTCCAGCCAATATAACCTTGACTCCACGATTGCGGCCATCATCATATGGTTGGTCAAGAGGGCTTTTTCGCGGCACTCGACAAAGCGACGAACGATTTCATCTTTCGGCAACTGGCGCTTCGTGGCAATTCTTCCCGCAAGGTATTCAAGCTCGGAGTATACGTTGTGGCGCGTGCCTTCGGGCATGATGCGGCGCGCCTTGGATGCGTAGGCTTCTGCATCCGGTAGAGAGTCTGGGCCTAGGTCCATCAAAGCTTCGGACAGATTGCGGAGCGCTATGGCTTGATCAAGCCTTGCATGTGGAACCTTGTTCCATTCCTCTGCGACGTGTTTGTATTCGGGAATCGCTGCAGCCGGATTGTGCTCGAAGAAATGCGTCAGGCGAGCAAGGTCGTGCTGGCATCGCAGGAGCTGGTAGCGATTCGTTTCGCCATCGTCTTCTTTCAGCACCTTCTCCGCCTCTTCTAGTAACAAGCGCGGCTTCTGTTTCGATCCAGGAAGACCACTGGATTTCTCGGCCTCAGCACGGATCAAATACCACGATGCAGCGTCAGACGGAAGCTCGATTTCATCCGGGCGTAGCTCATCCAGCCATGAAATCGACTTTTTAGAGTCGCCCAACATCAGATAAGCCCAGCCGATCCCAATTCGGATCCGGTCGGGAAAACCGCGCTGATGCTGAGTGACCTGTTCGAAAATTTCGATGAAAGCTCCAGCTCTCCTCTGTCGCTCATAGAGATCGAGCAGATATGTCGCATTCTCGCTGACTTTTTCGGTCCAATCTGCCGCTTGGGCATGGTGCCACCGAGCAAGCAGAATATCCTCTCGGGGTCCCTCCGCCAGTTTGCGACGCGCAACCGCGCCATCGAGGAACGCATGAGCCAGGCGATGACTCTGGGCCAAATCAGCAGCGGAAAGCCGCGACCCGATCGTTGCCGCAACTCCTGCCGGCATGACGCACCCCGCGGCCGTTTCAAACATAAGACCTGAACTAAGCCACGGCTCAATAGGCTCGCCGGCGCTCTCGATATCTTCTCGATCTGCGGGGCAGCCAAGAACAGCCAAAGCAGCCAGCGTTTTCGAGCCGTCGGGAACTGCTTGTGGTTGCTCGACAGATTCCACAGTCCAACCTTCCTGCGCCCGCGCTTCCGGATAGTCGGTCGAGAGCACGACGGCCTGCGCCTGGCCATTTCGAATTCCATCCCAAAACCAGGCCGGAGCGTTTTCGGGGGGATCCAGAATTGCGATGATAAACTCTTCGCCTTTGCAGAGCGAGCGCCAGCCCTGCTCGGACGACTTCAGCATGAGAGTGGCCGTCGTGCGGATCAACTCACTGTGGTCGTCGTCATGTTCAATTCTTTCAAAGACCATTTCGCCCCAAGCACGCAGCTGAGATTCGACCGCCGCTGAAGAACCGGGAGCACAAAAAAGGTCGAACCAGACGATCGTCTTCTTGCTGCTTTTCAGGAGCGCGAGAGTACGGCGAGCCCACTCAATACGCTGCGCGTGCGCGCCGGATGGTGCCGACGCTTTCACCCAGATTCGAGATTGATCAGGCCACGACTTCCCACTGCTGTCGACCTGACCGTCTTCGCCGAGTGCACCGCGTATCGCAGCGGGAACTAGTTTATGGGCCGCAGCCTGGCGCTGCGAGGTATACTCAGTGCGATCGCTCCACGACAGCGCCGGTGGGGCAGACCCTTTCGACCAGATTACGGGGCACATCCAATCCATTACATCGCCAAGTTTTTGTCCCGCCTGTCGCATCAGTACCGCGCGAACACGCGCCACGGCGTGATCGAGCGGCCGGCCTGCTGTCAACGCACTGAGTACATGGCCTGCCGCAACGAGAGCAGCCTTATCGCTCAAGGGCGCTTGCGAAGCGAGAATGGCGGCAACGCCCAATTCCTGTAGCGCACTGACGAATTCGGGAGCGGGGCCTCGGGCCGCGAAGGGCGCAGCCGAGCCGGTCCGACAGGCCCAAAGAATGACGTATAGAGGTGTCCTCCCACCTTGTCCGGCAGCCGAAGTAATTGCTGAACCAAGCTCTGCGGGAGTCAGCCAATGATTGTCGGCCAGCAGCAGGCCAGCGGGGTTGTCTCGCCCATGGCCACTGAACCAGAGCACGGTTGGCCGATGTTCAACCAGTATCGCAGGAAGAGAATCCAGTGACGCCTTCACAGCCGTCGGTGGAAATACTGCTTCACGAGCCCCAAGATCCAAGTTCGCGTAGGCTGTTTTCACGGCCTCGAATTCCGCTACGAGATCGAGCGAGTCGAGACCGGGACCGGCGGCAGCTCCTTGCAAACAAACGATACCTAGCGGCTCGGAAAGTTCTGACGGTTGCGGCAGCGAGTCATCGGCTTCGATTTGGCGAATGACGCTAATTTGATCCCATCGCAACGGATCAAGGGCGCTCACTAGCCCTTCCCAAGGCCGTTCCCAAACGGATGGAGGAAGCTGCAACCGAAAACGGCGAACATGTGTGGATTCGCCACCGCACTTGTCCGACCACCACGGACCAAACTCACCGGCACGGGCGAGCTTGAGATAAGATGGCCCGGCTCCCGGGCGGAGGCGGTCCACGGCATCGATCCATGCGCCCGCGTCGAACGCAACTGTGCGGCCCGCATCCACATCTTCGAATCCGGGCGCCGGTGACTGAACCCACCGTAGTAGCGTCCCTTCGTTCGTCCCCGATGCCATATGAGAGGATCTACGACTCACCACAAATGGTTACCCGGGAGTGTATCAGAGGGAGTTGTGTGACGACGGCAGTTAGCCTTTACTACCAAAGTGTCTAGCGTAGCTTCGCACCAGATTCAGGAATATGAGGTCCTATGCGCTCTGGACTGTGTTCTGCTCCTTTATTGATGCGTCCTTGGCTTAATGCGGCTGACATTCCAACAACCAATTATTTGTTAGAACCAGCCAGGGATCCTTTCATCGTCAGTCTCCGTGCGCGAATTGTGTGCCCGATTCCTAGCACTAGCAGGCCAGAGCCGGAATCTCTAGAAGTGAACGTGAAACCTGTGTGCCTTATTCCCATTTTGATGCGCCGCCGGCACCACCTCAACTCCGTGGTTTCTTGCGTTGAGCTCAGCTTCCTTTTGAAGAACCTTTATGGAACAAATTTCCGACGTTTATCGACACCACCGACACCAACGAATTTCAAGCGTTACTGCTCCTATAACGTCGGCAATAGGTGAAAGACGGTGACAGCTTCTCTGCCATCTTAGATCTCAGGGTTTGGCGTTTAGACTCAGGAATGAGGAATGAGGTCTGTGACAGGGGCAGCGTTCTAATCAACTGAACTACGTCCCCACTTGCCAAATCAACAAGATGAGCAATCGCCAGTGTTTATGCGGCTTTGGTGAGATCGCGGCGCGTACGCTGCTTGACCGAATCGAAGGACGAACCAAGTACGGTCCGGAGATTGCCATCGAACCCGAGTTCGTCACGCGCAAATTCACCGCGCGTGTTCGAAGCTATTGACGGGAAGTAGGAAGTCGCGCATCTCTCCGCTCAACATAAGCCAACAGTCACTTCCGAAGGAAAGAATCTGCGTTACTGCTACTGCTGGCTGCTAAGCGCAAACCGAGTATGGACCGGTTTAGTGCTCACGTAGCACTCGTCGAGTCTCATGATAACTTTTCATCAGCCGCGCATCGTAGGGCTTCAACAGCTGCGACACCCTACAGTTACGTGATGACCGGCGCGAAGGATAAGCGGCCAGCGCTGGATCGCCTCATGGCGGATGCCCGGCGCGGAAAGTTTCAGGTGCTTGCGGTGTGGCGCTTCTATAGATTCGCCCGGAGCACCTCACACTTGCTTCGAGTCCTAGGAGAGTTTGCGGCGCTCGGCATCGACTTCGTGAGCGTGACTGAGGCCATCGACACATCCACGCCAGCAGGGGCATGGTCTTCACTGTTCTCGGCGCTGTTTCGAGCGCAGCATCATCGGAGAGCGTGTTGTTGCTGGATAGCGCTTTAACTGCGTTGGGGTCTTCGTGATCTTATCGGGATATACCTGGCTTGACTGCCCGTGCTATAGTTATTTCCCTATACTCAAATCCTTGTCACTCCTTTCTCGCTCACCAGCTTTTCGTTTTGAGAGGCCGCCAATTGCGAGCGCCGCGACTGAGTCCCGTTGTCGTTCGAGAATGGAACCGAGATTACGCAGCTGTCCTGCGTGAAGGCGACCGAGTAAACCTCTTCCATTTGGTGGAAGTGGCTCAGGCTTCGATCAAGGTTCGCCTTGATGAGGTTGGGAAACGCGCCGAGCATCGTGCTGAACGAAAAGCCCTGACGACTGCTTTGGCCCGTCTGAGCGTACTGAAAAGCGACACACTGGGCTTCCGTGCTGCTGGTATATCGAGGAAGTGCAGAAAAGCCGCACGTTGAGCTTAGCGCTCGTGGGTGCATCGGTTTTTGTGTTTCTGTTTGGCGTACCATCGAGCGATCACCCACTTTAAATAGGCCTCTGCGTCCATTGGCTGAGCCTCAGTTTGATGAGGCAAAGGTAAACCTCGTGGACTGTGCCTTTTCCCGCGGCAGTTCCACTTCGGCCAAGCTGTTCTGCGAGGGTGTGGACCAAGTGCATGCTTACCGACTTGGTCTGGCTAGTATCCTGTCCGGCGGGTATGCCCACTCCGTCGTCGGTCACCGACAACTGTAGCTTTCCCCGCTTGGAGCTTGCCAAGCGTCACCCGCACCGTCCCTCCGCGGCCATCGGGAAACCTCTGTTTGAACGCGTTCGGTTCGGTTGCTCTTCCGTAGAAATTCTCACGTATTCCGCTGCCAGAACTAACAGCTGTGTTGGCCTCTTAACTTGTATGGCAGCCAACGAGTGCAGCGGGCGAATCGTCGCGCGCGCGATGCGTTTTCCGTTTCGCTTTCGAAAAGTCCTCTTCCAGTCATTAAGGTCGCGCCTTCCGCTGTTTCTCTGTACGTGAATTGTGTTTAGCTTCTCGATATGGTAGCAGAGGGTCTGCCGTTAAGCGGTCGATCCGGGACTCTGTTCCCGCGTTCGTTCCCGGAATCGAACCTCCATTACGGAAATGAACTACTCCTTTAAGACCAACGCTATCGTTTGAAAGTGGCTCGATAGGGTGATTGGTAGGTTTGGCTGTGATTTTAGTGGTCCGGCCAACCCGGCAGATTCTCGGTCATCTGCTTCTTGACCTCGTTTGACGCAACGCGTCATCGCCACGTACTGCCTCATAGCACGTGGGGGGCCGCACTTTCGTGACACGCACTCCTGCCGATCGGCTTCAGATCGAACCACTCACATCACTTTCTGCTTGCCTAGAAAACTCCGCTAAAGCATCGGCGCTTCCCACAGTCCGCGAGCGAAAACCTCGATATTCTCGGGAGTAGGGCTGACCGGACATTTCTGCCTTGAGGATACTTGAATTGCGTTGGAGAAAGAATCTTCCATCTGGCGGAGCATGTCTGAGCGGTCGTTTTTAGACGATAACCGATGTCTTATGTCCATCAGAAGCGCCGACAGCATCTCCAAGTCGGCATTGGGATCGAGAAGCCGCACTTTGGTTCGCCAGTCCTCCGCAACACTCATCGTGCAGATACCCTCTTCCAGGTTATCGAAATCGACGAAGATAGCTGCAATCGAAACACGCTGTCTGCTAAGCATGTTTGGCACATAATGCAACAAAATGAACTCAACATCGCTCGATGCCGTCATCTGCTTCCTCTGCCCAAACAACAAGGTTGGCCTGCCGTGACTGCTTTCTGCTCATCGCGTGCTTACCACCTTACCGCAGACCGTCGCCTGCTCCCCGATGTGTCTTTTGCCTCGCGTGCCGTAAGAGTCTTCTGGGCCAGCGCCGAAGAAGCCGCCAGCGGGACAAAGATCAGAAATCGATCGCTGCGACAGGATGCCTCCCACAAGAACGCGGCCATTCTCTGCTCGACGGGATGCCAAGTCAAGGTCCACGATCCAGAGAAAGTATGGCTCAAAAAGCACTCACTAGTCGGATTCTCCAGGCGGATGTCTCATTCGTGGCCTCGCTGTCGTTGGGGCGCGAATTGATCGTACGACGCCACTCACATCACTCATCCGCGCGATCGTACCTGTCTCGATCGAGTAGCACCGATCGGCTGATTGCGGTTCTATCCGGTGAGCGCACGTGTGAACAGCGTGGCTAACGACCATGCGGAAATGCGCCGCAGGAGTAGACATTGTCCAGTCGCGCAGGCGCAGTTGTTTTGAGGGCACGCCACTTCGCCCGCTCGGCGCCCGTTTCGGGCTGATTCGTGCATCCGAGTATAGTACACTGGTTCGGCTAAGGCGGCAGATCGCTGCACGGTAGGGTGTTTTCGCAAGCACCGAACTGCGGGCCCAGTAGGATTAAGTTCCGAACTAAGTGGGTCTGCCGGCCTTAGCACTTCCGTTTGTTTCTCTTCAGCCAGTCTCAATCCGGGACCACCCCAAACTTTTTCTGACGCCTGATCTCGTTTCGAGCGCCGGTCCTAACTCGCAAATCTCCGTTATGAATCTACTAGGGAAGATAGTTCAAGTTGATGCCGATGCAGAACGACGGTCCAATGCTGGTGCCGAAGCGGAGCAATAGACCGACGTTGGTGCCGACGGAAAACGATCTCAACCTGCTGACCCTGCTAAAGCAGGAATGTCCGACCATAGGACCGCTGCGGCTCGGGTTAATAATTGGCAGATATGGCCGTAGAGAACACATTCATCCATTCACCGTTGGCATCACCGTGCGGCATTCTTCGCTGGCACGAATGTGCCGTGCGTATCGCAAGAATCGATGGACGGCTCGCATATGTCGTACTGCAAACGACAAAGCCGTTTGGCAACGAACTCGAGGTGTTGTGGCGACGGGAGAATTGCAGGAACTACGGGACCGTGCGCGAAGACATTCAACGCAAATCCTCGGGCCAGCGCATACTCGAAAGGAATCATAGGTCGAAATGCCACCGCGTTTTCGTAGCCCGGAGAGCAAGCTGCCGTCGGTGAAGCAGTAGGAGAGGCTTTAGAGGGCGATTGGAGAAGTCTCACCAAAGCCTCCGTCGCTGTAGGAGCATGCGGACGGTTGGGACTCTAGCATGAAGGAAGCTAAGTCGTCTGTGAGGTGTGAAGGTTGGGCTGTCGAAGAGCCTTGACGATGGCCAACGAGTGTAAATCGGGGAATTCGACTAGCAATTCCGCACGGGCACCTGAGCGAGTGTAGGCATTTCGGTATCCCGATTCCGCCGTTGCAGACGTGGCAGGCCGTCGGCAAGCCGTGAAGCCCTGAAGCATCGGTCAGGAGTCCTTCTGTGCGGGAAGAACTCAACCCTCGATTTTGCGACATTTGCAAGCAGTCGATCGCCCAGCAGCAGCGTTTCTCGCCGCGCCTGAAAATCTGGCGAGCCCGCCCACCTCAAGTGCTACCTCAACCGCATGGAAGACGAGGAGCATTTCGCTCGGTGAGACCGAAACCGCGCAGTCGGCTGTAGGCGGGTCATCCGGCGAAAGCGGCTTGTCTTCCTTCACCTGATGCTTTCGGCGCCGGAGTTTGGCGAGGGGGCTGACCGCCCCCCGCAACCCACTCCCCGGTCACAATCCTCTCCACCAAAAACACTCCCCTAATTTGTCTTGTGTTCGGCGATGGGGCATTTCATTAAAAGTCCCTGTGGTCCTAGTTTCCGCAGGTGGTATAGGGCACCGGATTGCTCCACATGCCGCCCGCCTGCACCACGATCGAAGAGCCGCAGATGGCGTCCACGGCGGTGGCGACGATCTGGTTGCCGCTCGTAACGGGATTAGTCAGCCAATCCGGATTCCAACTCTCGACGCCGGCGCCGGCGCAATCGCAGGTGGCAACCTGGCCGCCATAGCGCCCGAAGTATTTGCCCACGATGGTGAACCGCGTTCCCGGATTGATGGGGCAGAGGTTGCGCGTTTGATTGGGAGTGTAACTGCAACTGCCAACCTCGATACGCGTAATGACAGGAGCGAGCGCCGTGTAGGGCACGGTGTTGCTGTAAGCCCCACCCCCAGTCTCTAG
>Ga0307478_10001443_pt1 | contig 20541 bp, 20 predicted proteins | sample atmos_gasesECM4C_2_FD_203713 | JGI IMG/M metagenome (GOLD analysis project Ga0307478, IMG submission 203713) | Hardwood forest soil microbial communities from Morgan-Monroe State Forest, Indiana, United States - atmos_gasesECM4C_05 | ecosystem: Environmental > Terrestrial > Soil > Temperate... | reverse complement strand
GGAATGCTGACTGCTTAGTTAATCTCCGAAAGCGGCCAACGTACTCGTGTGCGTCGGAGACATCAATCCTCCGTCTGGCTCCCCTTGAAACCGGCTGAAGTGGATCCCTTTTAAATCGGCGCTAACAGCAAGCTTCCTGAAATACGATACTGCCCCGATTGCGACTCGCTTATGGGACATCGAATCGTCACATTTACACTAGCGAGTAGTCGCAAAACGTGGCAGATTCCATTTCCATTTTGCCCTGAGTGCAACCCCACAGCGCGTCACTAGGAGTATCGTGGTCCTAATAGTGCGTTGATGCAAGAAAAATGCCCTGATTCCTCCCCCAACTGAAATCAGGGCCAATCGACACAGATACGATCTGCGATCTCTTTACTGAGCTTGCGGTTCGGAGTGTAGTACTAGCAGGGGAAACGACAAGAGGTCTTTGGACTCTACGTGGGCCTAAGAGTGTGGACATGATCCGCTCCTCGACCAAACAGGCAAAAGAATGAAATGGAGGCGACGACTGGTGCCAAAGGCGACACGCTAATCGGGCTTTAGCCGACGATACCCACCGCCCGATCGCCAAACAATCCCGCGAGGAGATGCCAAACTTCCGCGTGCTGCTCGCATTTCACTCCAAACAGATAGAACTCAGTCCACACAGAGCGACCTGACTTTCATCTTCCTAAAGACGACACCCACTCGCCCAGCCGCATTGCCTCGTTCAAACCGAACACGAAATTTTGATTTTCCTATGCTTCAAGGCGGTAGATACAACTTCTCTTGGCTGGGTATCCATAACTTCGGCCAGAATTGCTTTTCTCGTCTGCGCAGCCGAAACACACCGGACTGGAGTAGGGTTGCCCAGCAGGTGAATGCAACCCCCAGAACAAACGCCCCGATCAGAGCGATGCCTGCTGCCGAGTACCGATCCAAATGCGCTTGACTTGCAATGGTCTGAAGCAGTTGTGGTTTCGCAAGAAAGACGGAGACCTCAAAGCACATGCCTGGGAGAAATGCCGGAAGCACGTCCCAGATGCGTGGATGGAGCATCTTCGTGAGGTCAACATTGATCATCAAGAGGTCTCCATCTTGCTCAGAAGTATAATCTCCTCCGCCAACCAAACCGACTTGCACTCGGCGGCGTCGCGGTAGCGTCGCCCTTCAAAGTGACCAGCATCACAGACTCTGCACGGAAGCGGTAGGACAGAGGAACGACATTGCCAAGATTTCGGAGTCATGCAAAAAGCGCTTCAGTCGGACGTCCACCACCCTGCGATGAGGGCGCCCACGCCAGCTGCAGATAGGTAACTGCCATAGTGCCAGAGGCGGTCGAACCGACGCGCATTGATTAGGTGAACGGCCGCAAGTAACGACGGTACCACCGCAAGATGCGCGTCTGGAGCAAGCTCGAAACACCGCCCGTGTCGCTGATCCATGAAATGTCGGATTGAGATCGCACCGGAAATGTCGGCTTGGCGGGCGATGGAGTAAAGATCGCGTGGTGACAAGCAGCACAAAAAACGAGGGCGCGACGGGCTACTACGGGAGAGTAACTAAAACCGGACAATCCTCTTGGCTACGAAAAGGGGTCATTTCTAATGTCGTAAGGATGGGGACATTTCTAATGTCGGTTGACAAAACAGCAACTTTCTGTTGACAGGCGACCAGGACGAGAGCACAATGCGTCGCACTGTAGCAGTAGCAACTTCCCCTCGATAAGGCCGGGTTCCCCTGGAGCTTTCAAATGCGGCGTTTATCTTTATCAGTGTACCTGTCCACCTTGATTCTCTTTTGTATTACGCCCTCGTCCGGGCAGGAAAATCAATCCACGGCCTCACCCCAGCAACGCCGCGTGCCCATTGTGATCACGGTGGAAAATCACCCGTCGATTCCTTTGCGCGAGATGCCGATCAGCCAAGCTGAGCGACCACGGCATATCGTTCCGCTGCATAGACGACCGCTTACGCCGGTTCCGCTTCAGGCCGACCCGGTTTTACAAACGATGGAACTGGCAGCGCCACTTAGCCTGACCGCGGGCGGCAATTTCGAGGGTTTAGGCAACAATTCGATTATCGTTAGTTCTATCCCCCCGGATACGGAGGGGTCTGTAAGTGACACTCAATACGTTCAATGGATAAATAACTCGATCGCTGTCTTTGACAAAAAAACCGGCAATATACTCGCGGGTCCAGTAGACGGCAACACGCTATTTAGTGGTACAGGCGGCGGTTTGTGCGAAACCGACAATGATGGTGATCCCATCGTGTTGTGGGACAAAGCCGCACACCGCTGGTTGTTGACGCAGTTCGCAGTTACCGGCGGCCCGCCCTTTTTCGAGTGCGTCGCAATTTCTACCACTTCGGATGCAACCGGGACTCTTAACCGCTACATATTGCAATTCAACAGCTTTAATGATTATCCCAAGATCGGTGTGTGGCCCGATGCCTATTACTTCTCGTATAATTTTTTCGACGCGAGTAGTCATTTCACGAACGCCGAAGTCTGTGCTTTGGAGCGGAGCAAAGTGATCGCTGGTGCGTTCGCTCAGTTCGTATGCTTTAGCGATCCTAACGACTTCACGCTGTTGCCCTCCGACCTTGATGGCTCTACCCCGCCGCCGGCCGGTTCCCCCAATTATTTTGTCGACATTGTTCCGAATACTTCCGGGCCATCAACTACCTTAAACCTGTTCAAATTCCATGTGGATTGGGTCACCCCCGCGAATTCCACGTTCACCGGCCCGACTCCTATCGCCGTCGCGCCCTACAATCTGGCTTGTGGCGGCTCGGGTGGGGATTGCATTCCTCAACCCGATCCCACGCAGGTCCTCGAGTCAGGCGGGGATCGGATGATGTACCGCCTTGCCTATCGCAATTTCGGGACTCATGAAAGCCTGGTTGTGAACCATTCGGTGGACATCGGCACGGGACAAACGGGTATACGGTGGTACGAATTGCGCAATCCGGGCACTACTCCCACGGTTTTTCAGCAAGGCACGTACGCGCCAGGAACGAATTCGCGCTGGATGGGCAGTATAGCGATGGACAAGTCGGGTGACATATTGCTCGGTTACAGTCTTTCGAGCACTACGGTCCACCCTTCCATCTTCGTTGCCGGCCGAGTTCCAGGCGACCCGCTGGGCACTCTCGAGAGCGAAGTCTTGGCCGTCGCTGGTGGCGGTTCTCAGGTACAGGCAGGTAATAATGTAAACCGGTGGGGCGATTACAGCACTATGAGCCTCGATCCTGTCGACGACTGCACTTTCTGGTACACCCAAGAGTACCTGCAGTTCGATGGCGCCTTTAATTGGTTCACGCACATTTCCAGCTTCAAGTTCCCAACCTGCGGTGTTGTAGTCGCGGCGCCGACGGTGACTAGCGTGAGCCCGATCGCAGGTCCGACGACAGGTGGCAACACGGTGACTATTAACGGCACCAACTTCGCGTCCGGCGCGAGCGTGAAATTCGGTGCGACAGCATCCGCCCTGGTGACGTTCGTGTCCGCCACCCAGCTTAAGGCGGTCGCGCCCGCGCATGCGGCTGGCACAGTGGACGTGACGGTGACCACGGCGGGCGGAACGAGCGCGACTGTGGCCGGCGACCGCTACACCTATGATGCGCGGCCAGCGGTGAAGAACGTGAGCCCGAACGCAGGCTCTACGGCGGGTGGGAACACGGTGACGATTAACGGCACCAATTTTTTGCTCGGCGCTAGCGTGAAATTCGGTGCGACAGCGTCCAGCCTGGTGACGTTCGTGTCCGCCACGCAGCTGAAGGCGGTCGCGCCCGCGCATGCCGCTGGCACAGTGGATGTGACTGTGACCACGCCCGGTGGGACGAGCGCGATTGTGGCCGGCGACCACTACGCATGCGGGCCGCCGACGGTCAGCTCGTTCACGCCTACCTCCGGCATAACGGGCAGCTCAGTGACGATCAACGGCACCGGCTTCGCGCCGGGCGCGATCGTCAAGTTTGGGTTGAAGGCGTCGACCGTGGTCACGTTTGTCTCCGGTACACAGATTAAGGCAACGGTTCCGACTGGCGCCATAACGGGCAAGATCTCGGTTACTACTGCGGCAGGCACGGGAACCAGTGCCTCGAACTTCACGGTGACGCTGTCAATCACCGGCTTCAGTCCGACCACTGGCCCGGCTGGGACGGTGGTGACAATCACCGGGATCGGGTTCAACAGCAGTTCCATTGTGAAGTTCAACGGAACTGCAGCTTCGAGCGTGATCCACGTCTCGTCCACCCAACTGAAGGCAACTGTGCCTTCGACGGCGACGACCGGCCCAATCACGGTGACGAACACGACTGCACCCACGGGAACTGTCCGCAGCGGGGCCAATTACACCAAGACGTGAGCCACGCGCTAGCCCGACTTAGACTAGAAAGTTTTGACTTCCATCATTCAGCCGGAATCAACGCATCGCGTAAACCGCCTCGCTGGTATCGACGAAGTACAGACCGCTGCCGAAATGGGTGCTTCCTACGTTCCCAACCTTCAACAGAAATTTGCGGAGTTTGGCGCAAACCAGTTTGTTGCCTTACGCCTTGGCCCGACACCCTGGTGGAACACCCGCTTTCATCTCGTTTGGTTGGTGAAGGCACTGTTCGGCGTGCCGCCGTGAGCACGCCAAAAACGTATTCCTCCAGCGGGGCAGGAACTGCGTTGGTTTCAGGCGCAGCGTGAACAGAACGGAAGGCGCCACAGACACATGTTTGTGGCGCTCACCCTGTGAGCCCAGGGGAGGGTTCTAAGTTTCTGGCGATCTCGCCCCAAAAGTTCGGTTTTCGTAATGTGCCCAAAGCATAGAAATTCACAAGCACAACCGTGCGACAATTTCATCATCATGGGGCATGAGGGGGGCTCCACGGAGGAAAGAAGCTGTTGAATGAGGACCCGTAATGATGGGCAGAAGAAGAAACGACAACCTTACGAAAAACCAACTGCAACGAAACTAACCCCGGAACAAGCGAAGCCCAAACTCCTCGCTCATGCCGTGATTGGTGACGAAGGAGTGAAGGAGCTTCTGGACTTGATTGTCCCCAACGCACGTTCGAAAGACTCTACCAAACCGAAGAAAGCTAGTTAACCGCGCTTTATTTCCCCCCATAGCAAATAACAGGGCCGCTCGAAGAGGGCGGCCTTTTCCCTCCGACTTTCGCGGCTGGAGAGTATGATTGGTGTCGTACTAGAGAGTGGGAATTACGCGATGTCGGCCAATCCCCCTGCGCCGTCTCCGCATCGATTCGCTATCCTAATGTCCCCCTCAGGCCGATTTCTGGAGTGCCTAAACTGCCACTTAAGAATTGAATTTCCCAAAGGAGTGCACTACGACAAAGTAGCGAAACAGTTCGAATCTCATTCCTGCACGTCCTTGATCCCGTCCAAGAAAAATGACGCGCCATGACTCACAGAGGCGGTAGCCGTTAGCAGCGGCGCAACTCGGCCCCCGCACCCGCACGCACCGAAAATGCACATCGGCGCGGACAGCAGGCACGTCGTAAACTTCAATTCATGGCAAGAGCGGCACAAGTTGTCATTGGGTGCGCGATTCTGATCGTGGCGGCCCCTGCCTACTGGGTATATCTGCAGCTCAACCCGATGGATTAGTGGATTGGCCAGGAGGACTGCCGCCCGCGCCCCAGGCCGCGCAGTGAGTGCGACCCCTCACACTACCCCAGACTTGTGGCACAAAGGCCAGTTTTCAACAGGTTCTCGGCCACTCTTAGCGTAGTCGACCAGGGCGGCGAGCCTCACACCTTCACCGAGGTGGCGCAGTTCGGTTCAGCGGGTTTTTCTGAGAGGTACTGCACGAATTCCCAATCGTTGCCTTCAAGGTCGTAGAAGTAGCTTGCTGTGGGGATGTGCGTTGGGTGGTGTGGAATCTTTATATCCGGCTGACTTCATTCGTTCGCTTAACGCCTCAATATCATCGACCTCGTAGGCGAGATGATTCACGCCCGGCTTACGGGGTTCCTCTTCCGTAATTCGTAACAGTTTCGAATCCCCATCTGCTGGTTGCGTCCGAAGGGCAAATCTCCGAGGCAGCGTCGCGACCCAGCAGTGCGCCAAGGGTGTCCATCGTCTGTCTCGCTTTGGCCGCTGCTGAAAGTGCCTTACTGCGGACTTCAGATGACACACTGGCCCAACGATTCTTCCCGCCCTTCTTCCCGCCTTTGCTTCCCATCTTTCGCATAAGAGCCGACAATTCGGATTTGCTAAGATCAGGGGCTGCCGCCTCTTGCCCCGTAGAGCGCAGCATCATCGCATGTGCGGCTTGGTTTACGTCTCGTGGCTGTCTGGGCTTACGTGAGCGCTTTTGCATACTTCAAAGTATGCCACGCCCCGCCAGCTTCGCAACACCAAGCTCGCCGCGCGATGTGTGGGTTGATCCGTCAGGCTTGTATCTCTATGTCGCGCACCAGAGCGCGTCCGATAACCTCAGTATGTTCAATATTGTTCAATATCGATCAAAGTACTGGTGTGCTTAGTCTCATCTCCGGTTCTCCGTTGACAGTGGGCTCGGCTCCCGAGTCGCTTACTATGACTCCTGCAGGTAAGTATTTGGTCACCGGCAATACCTCTTCCAGCGACCTAACAGTGCTGCGCTCTAGCGGCACGGGTGAACTCGGCAGCATTGCCGGCAGTCCATTTGCATCGCCGTTCTATGTGCGGGAACTCGCCTTTGTGTCTGCCCAGATTTGGTTTTTGCTCACTCGGCCTGCGTTGCTAACAGGCATTCGGGTTGACTCATCACTGTCCACGAGTCCTCCAGTACGGCCGTAGGATTTGCCATACACAGAGTTGCTGCGCGTCGACTTTCCTCTCCGGAGTGATGATCACAATACAATGCACAATCACCGCGTCGATTCTCCGACAACTCACCGAGGGCCACTAACCACGATCCGCGCTGCTCCCTCCTCCGCCTTCCGTGCAGGCACGCGCTGGTCGATTCAGTGTGAGATCTCCTTGCACGATCAGTGGCTTGGGTTCTCCATCGTCGAGCGAGGTTCCACCCATTTTCTTGATCAGTGCCGAGATGCCGTCAGACCCAGCAGTCAAAATCAGCGCGGTGACGATCGCATTCAGAACTGTATTGGTCGAGAATCCTAGTCCGGCAAGGAGCCGGATGTCTCCGAAGTATCCCAGCAACAACCCAAAGACTCCGGCCAGCACGATGTACGTGAGCTTCTCCCGCTTCTTCACTTTCGGAGTATCCTCCTCGCCTCTCATTTTCGCGAAAGGCAGAAGGTACATCAGCAAAGTGACGAAGCGGTCGATGGCGAATGATGCGATCAGGATGATGGTAAGAGCGGTTGTCGCCTCAATACTGGGTGCGACCGCTGTTAACGGGACAACTGTGATCTTTTTGTCGATGTGGGTGTTGCCCGCATCGGTGATTTGCACATCTTTGGCACGGCCGATGACGGTGCTGACTATCGATTCACAGTTAGCTGGCGCGTCGCTTGCCGTGAAGACTGCCTTGGCTTCGCCTTGCTCGTTGGTGGTTTGGACGTCACCAGCCAGCGTGCCACAGTCGCTGCCGCTGGCAATCTTGAACTGCACGGAGACGCCGGGACTACCCTTCGCTAGAATCCAGACGGGCTTATTCGCCTGGACCTGTTCCGGAGCAACGCGGACGGAATCGGCACGCGTTGACAATACAACCACAGCAAGGAAAGACAAGTTCAACGCGACAACGCGCAAATATTTGGTCATCGTCTTTGCTCCTTCCGGGGGAACGGTTAGCCTGATCGGTTTCCGATGACGATAAGTCGCCCTGTAATCCGAGCGCGCTTCAGGTTCCGGCGACATCGTCATCCACCTGAACTACATTTACCTTCAACTCAGGGCGCGCCAATTGCATGTTTGGCGAGACCACTGGCGCGGCATTCTGTGGCATACGGCGGAGGAGGTTGCGGCGGAAATGCCGATCCACCCTCTATGGGCCACGCTCTCGGGCCGCGCTCGCCACATGACGGACCCACCCAGTGTCCTACTTTGTCAACGGTTAGTGGAAGCTTTCCCGATTGCCACTGTGCGATGAGGACACTTTCGGTCCCAATGCAATCGTTTCGGAATTGAGCAGTGAGGAGACCAAAATCGACGTTGCTACAGTCGCAGTTGGGGCACCCATGCCGACGCGAACCCATCGCCCCTCGACGAATGCTCTTCGTTCGTAGGTTACGGGAATATCTGCAACCACTCGGATCGGATTCGACGTCCCGGTCAAATGCCATGTGCCTTTGTCTGCCGAAGCTCGGATCTTATTGAGTCCCGGTACAAGAGGAACCGTAGCCCGAAACGTCTGGTCGTACACTGGCACCGGTTGCCGATACCCATTCACATCAAGAAACACCTGAGCGATGCGCCTCTTCTTGACTCTGCCCTTTACCTCGATGGCCCCCTGTTGCGTGTGGGCCATGCTCGTTGACGTGATCTCGATCTGAGGTGCTTGCGTGACAGCATAGCCAATCACCAGCGGAGCAGCTATGGCCACAGCCAACGCCTTCGCACCTGACGCCATCACGCGGCGATGGGAAGACAAATGCGCATGCTTCTGTTGAAGCTGCTCCCGCAATCGCCTTGGCAAAGGCCCTCCATGTAGAGCCTGGAGTTGTCCACGAAAGGTCCACATCGGCACTCCTTATCGCGAAGCTGGATCGAGATTGCCCAAACTCAAGCGCTTTTCTTGCAAACGCACCGCCGCTTGCTATGCTTCCAGTCATTCATCGCATGTCAAAACCCCCGATTCCTAAAAGGACTGAACGAGTGCCTCAGAACCGAAGGGATACTGCCGCTGGCCCTATCGCAAACAGTCACGTGAAGCCGAAGACCTCACGGTTAGAAGCTCGCATCTCCAAAACTGTGAGTGACCATGCCATCGCGAATTCGTGGTGTTCGCTACACTCTCCCAGCGACTTTCGTCCTAACGCCCACGCCCTTCAACAACTAACTCACTGGTGAACTGCAATGCCGGCCCCGATCGAGGAACCATTTGCCTGCGTAGTTATCAACATCACCGTGTTGCTGATGCCTGCACTATCGGTTGCCGCCAGCTGAAGCGTGAGGTTGCCCTTCCCTCCGGTAATCGTCAACGTGCCCGTACCGTTGGACTTAACGGAATAAGTCCCCGTTGCGGTCTGATTGGACGTCGGCATGTAAACAACGTGACCCGCGTTGACGCTCGTGACCTGACACGAACTGTTCCACGTTACCGACATCGTATTAGCGCTGGCAGTCGCGTTCAGCTTGCCGCTGTTGGTTGCACTGAAACTGATATTTCCCGAGCCATCAAAGGTGGCAACTCCGTACGTGACCATTGTCGTGGTCGTCGAACCAGTGGCGGTAAACGTCACGCTCGAGTTGGTCGGACAAGAAAACGTCTTGAACCAGGTGTCATAGGATGGTGTTGCGAACTGGAACGAATACTTGCCGCTCAAATTCGCGTTGGAATACGTCTGAGCTAGTGTCATCGCTGGAATCAGCAGCCACAAAATGCTCAAGGCAATGCGTTTCATACTTCCCCCTTAGTCGGCAATCGCAGCAATGTGCGCACACTCAAGTTGAACTTCCGATCTTCCGTCGCAAGACCAGCACTCTCCCGGCTGCAGCCGTGTCGTGGAGCGATCATAGAATTGACAGAATCGGATTTCGTCGGCCTTCAGAACACTTGCGTCCTGGCCACGTTCTGCTGCTCGTGGTAAAAGGAGCGTCCTGAGCTCCAACCGGGGCTGTTCTTGAAGTACCGGGTTAATGACGCGTACCGTAGCTTGATCAGCACGGTTGTTGTTCTCTGGCTTGCGGGATCGAACGCGAAGGGCCGAATCAGTCGGAATTGTGGGCACTACATTGGCTTCGGCTGAGTGCCCCAGTGTCTAGTACTACTAGTGGAAACCATTGTCAAGTAGAGAGAGCAAGTTCCCCTGATTTCTTGGGTGAGCCTGCCCGGTTCGCCCGCGCCCGACCCGGCCCGGCCACGACGCAGCCCCACACCCGCCCAAACACCCATGCTATTACGCCTGCTGATCTCCTGTACCGCGGATTAACCGCAACATTCGGCCCTCAAGTCCTTTACGGCAGGCGCGACCTCCGCTTTGGATTCCAGTTTCTTGCGGATGCGGCGCAGTTCAATGAAGCCGCACTCCGTGAAGCATGACACGAAAAGTGAAAGCAGAAGCGATGCAGAAGGCGAACGTAACAAAGCAAGTCCTGCTTGGGCAATCAGCTGTACAGGAGAACAGCATGAGGATGTTTCTAGCGTCGTTCTGGGTAGGCGTTGGCTCGCTATGGGTGCTGGATTCGTCGGGTTTGGGGTCAAGGAAGCGGTTAATATGCGGTTAAGGAGAAAGGAGGAATCCGAATGAGTTGGAAGCAATGGTTAGTCGGACAAGCATCACGCGCCATAGTACCCGATGGGTCTTATGATCTTTCTCTGAACATAGGCCCGCTGCCGGCAGCGTGGGCTGCATTGCCTCTGCCACCGTCGAACTACCTCGAAATGGGTTCACCGCTAACTCACAGCGTATAATTGTTAACTTTCCAGGCACGTTACGCCGTCGTTCCGAGCAATTGGGAGGACGATGATGGGTGAATTTCTTAAGGCGTTGAAAATCGTGGCAGATAGCCCGCTTGCTCTAGTGGGCTACATCGGTATACTCGCCTCGTGGCTGGCCTTTGTACTACAAGATAAGAAGTCAGGCCAAATCATCCGCGCTTTGAAAGAGCTACCAGAGGATCAGCGACTCGAAGCCCTGCGTCTAAGTTACAAAACCGTTCCACGTTCTGGTATAAGCGCCGACCAATGGTTGCGGTCCAAAAGATACGTTTACCTTCTAGCGGCACTTCTTGTCACGTGCTTCGTTGTCCTCGCGATCGTCGCAGGCAGCTTCTGGATTAGGGGAAAGCAGGTCACACTTCAGCCCCTATCACCAAGCGTTCAGCCCACTGGACCCCCAGTCGGGACCACTGTTATTGGCACTGTTTCGGACAACAAGGGAGTGGTCGGAAATGTCGCTAGCAATGTCTATATCTCTGGAAACGAACGACATTCCCGGAAGTTTACCCGCGTTGAAGCCGAAACCTTTCTCCAGGCGAACCGGGGAAATATAGAGGTTTGTCTAATGCGGCTTGCCTCGAAGTTCTACTACATCGACTTCGTATTCCTACCGGGCGACAACGGCGCGGTAAACGTAGATGTGATTCCAGGTGAGGAAACAGCTGATTGGAAGGAGTTCATGCACCCTCGATTGAGGAAGCGCGAGGTGGAAGAATACAGTCAAGACGAGGTGATCAGATCGTGGCGCTCGGCTGGTAAGCTGAGTGTGATTGCTCCCGGTGTCAACGGATTTATCGTGGGTACCTTGAAGAATGAGCTCGACCGCTACTCGCTGTTAGAAGGACAGGGGTTTGTTCACAGGTACATCACCCGTCAAGTATACGGAGACCATTGAGGAGTCGGAGACCATTGAGCAGGTTCTGGGTATGTTTGCCTGTCGACGACAACTGCTTGTCGAAGCTGCCGAACCACGAGACCGTAACGAAGAGACTCCCTACGACGACCTGGCAGTAGTCGCTCTCAGAGCGCGGCCGAGGGCAGAAGAGGGAGCTCCAGGTCGCGACGATGCTCCAAACGAGCGGCGATCCGGTAAACCTCCGGTACATGTGCGGTACCCGGTTTAGAGGGTTTCAGCATTCCCACTGATGGTGTCATGATGGTCTCCCAAAAGTGCCGAATGAGGTCAAGGACCGGACACCACGGTCAGCGTAACGGTAGTTCCGCTGTACTTGATTTCGAAATGTTCGCCGGAGTTGATGCTGAGTCCGTTCTCGGTCGCGAAGTGTCCGCTCACGACGCTTCCGGTGAGGACGGTAAAGACATGGCCGATAGGGGGGACAAATCCGCCGATGCGCTTGATGTTCAGCGTGCCATTCAAACTGACGCCGTGAGAAACGGCCAGCTGACTATATTGCGTGCCCACGGTCGTACCGCCTATGGCAACGTCCAGAACGCCCGTCGAACTCTGCGTGTAAGTGCCGCTTACGGTGAGCTTGCCGGCTTTGGTAACGGAATCTCCCGCAACCACCGTCGCGCTGGAGTTGACGACACCGGCGAGCGTGCCTTGCCCGGACAACGTTCCTTTCTGCAGAGTCAGGCCACCGGTTGCCGAGAGTGACCCGTCCACCATGCTGGTTCCGGCGGTTTGCGTGAAGCTGCCGTGCACGGTGAGCCCGCTGCCGGTACCAATCGTGATCGTTCCGCTGTTGGTGAGGTGAGTGAAGGTACTCAGGGCCTGTCCGCTAGCCAGCGAGAGCGACCCCGTACTCGTGATGGAAGCCAGGCCGGACATTGCATTGGCGCTCGTGTTGTCATTCACGATTTTCGCGGATGCCCCGGTCAGCGCGATGTGGGCGGCGTTGGTGACAATGGAAGCCGGCAGTCCAAGAACGCCTGTGACCGAGTATGTGGCGCTGGCCAGAATTCCTCCAGAGGAAAGACTCTTAAACGGAGCATGAACGTTCAGCGTGCTTCCGGGGTTCACCAACAGTTTGCCGTTGTTGGTGAAGCCGGTGGCGTCAGGCACAATGGCAAGCGGGCTGAGCTGATTGGCCAGGATGGTTCCGTTGTTGATGATCGGCATGGGATTGGAATCGCCGATCGTGCCCGCTCCTTCGATCAGACTGCTGTTGGTGAATGCGTTCCCGGAACCAAAGATGCATGTAGTCGAAACCATCGTGAGTTTGCCGGAGCCGGTCAACGTGGAAGGCTTATTCAGGATGACACAGCTATTGCCGGTTAGTGCGATTGTTCCGTTATTGTGGACCGTGCCCTGAAAGAAAAGATCGAAGTTGTTGACGTCCAGCGTCCCCGCGTTGGTAGGTACATTCACGGTGCCATCCAGCGTGCCGTTTTGGCTCTCGATGACGCCCGTTCCGCTGGTGGTAAGCGTGCCTCCCTTCACAATACCGGAAAGGTTCACGACTGAACCGTTCAAAGCTTCAACGGTGCCGCCCGTGTTTTGCACCGTCTCGTCATTTTGAATCATGAGGATTCCGCCTCCGGTGGCCTGCATGATGGACGTGTTGGTGGTGGTCGCACCGGTCAGGGTGAGGGTGTTCCCGCTGCTGTCGGCAGAGATGGTTTGCTTGTTGGCCAGCGGCAGCTCAAAGATGGTGCCGCTGCCATGAATTAGTTGGTTGTTGGTCAAAGTATTTCCGGCATTGAGCGGTTGCAGATGAGCCGTACTGCTCATAATCAATGACCCCGCCCCGTTGAGCGTCACGTCCCCGCTCATGAAGAGTGTCGAGGATGGAACCTGGATGACGCCGGTATTGTCGATGGCATTTTCCAAAGTTGCGTCATTGGCGGTCAGGATCTGCAAGGTGCCGCTATTGGTGAGTCCATTCAGCACGGCGGAGGCGCTAGCCTGAATCACGCCCGTGCCGACCGTCGTGAGCGTTCCGCCGGTATAAATGCCATTTTGAAGCTGCACAGTTCCGCCACTCAAGGCTTTGATGACCCCTCCGGCATTGTTGTAAGAAACCGCAAGTCCATTGGTAAAAGCCAGGGTGCTGGCGCTACTGGCTTGCATGGTGCCGGTGTTGATGGCGCTATTGGGCTGCAGAGACAGCGTCCCGCCGTTGGCGTTGATGAGGTTTTGATTGGTGAGGTTAAGTCCGAGAGAGAAGGAGCCCTTCCCCTGAATCGGTTGTTGAACGATGAGTGTCGGACTGCCGCTGCCCGTGAAGTTCGAGCCGGCAATGGTCACGCTTCCACTTCCGCTCAAGGTCGTCGTGCCCGGCCCTTCGATTTGCAGGCCGTCGCTGCCGGCGATGTTGATCGAGCCGTTGTTGACCATGTTCGGGCCAGTGATGTCGAGAATGCTGGGTTTGTTGGCTGGGAAGACGAGACTCCCGCTGGAGCCGATGGTCAGACTCACGACTGACGCTGATGTGGCGTTGACCGGGCCTCCGTTGATCACCGCGTTGAAGTTCCCGTTCGGAAACACCGGCGGCACGTTGCCACACGTGTCCCATAAAGCAGTGCCGCTCGGGGGACAATCCGACCAGTTGCCCGCTCCACCACTCCAAGTCGAGGTGGTTTGAGCCAGTACGGGCGGGACCGGAAGCAAGACCGAGGCTGTAAGAGCCAAGAAAATAAGAACTATGGAGCGCAGCGGCTTCCCAGTGGCCTTTGGCGAGATGTTTCCTTGCATAGGGGATCCTCTTGAGTTAGCGATCAGAGCGGCGTGCAAAGGTACATCATGGCCCATCTCGAGTTTTGAGCTTGAATTGCCTGACCGCAAAGGGAAAACGAACGACGCCCGGGCAGCGTGCGCAGAATTTTGCCACGAGTCTGGATGGGAAGCAAGGGAAAAAAGGCCCAGTGGCCCAGTGTCGTTAGCACATGATATGTCCGGTAAGCCTTTGAAAACGAGTGAGGGCGGCGAGAGATGATCCTTTTGCTAAACCGTTGTACGGGCTAACACCTGTACCGAGGGTTCGAATCCCTCCCTCTCCGCCAGAATCCCTGCCCGAGTTCGTCCATTTTTCAACACGTTAGAGACCGTCTTCCTTGCTCATCCGATTCTACCTTTCGCTCCGAGCGCCCGACATAGCACTTTTCGGCCAGTCTCCGACTCAGGCCGTCACCGATTATGCAATCGAATATGCAATCGGGTGAGGCGAATACGGGCGAACTACCGCACGGCTCTGCCGTTCGTCTTGCAGAGCCGCTAGCGCGAGATTATCTGAGGGCAACAAGAAACCTGCATAAGGATGGTACGACGAGGGCGAATGGGGCGACTCATGACCGCTTGTCCGATACGACTGTTCGGGTTTTTCCGAGTTCCTCCACTGCGTGTCTCAACTCATCTTCGGTGATTGTGACAGTATCTGAAATGCCCCTGCCACTGGCCGTCTCCTCGTGCGGGTGAACGTCAATCTGGACAACGAAAATCGTCTTGTGATTGTATGTCCATCTCGGAACACCCTCGCTGTCAGATTCAATCTTGATTTCCAGTTGTCGGCTTGACACGTTGAACACGATTAAGTAGCCGAGAGGTTCGTCGTAGTCCACGCAATACCAGTAAGCCTGATAAAAACCGTCCTTGATGCTCGACTTGTTCCCTCCATCGAAGATTTTGGCTTCGGTGATGAGTGGACGACCAGAATCATCGAGAATCAGAGCGTCAGGCCGTCCTGAGGCTGACTGCGGTTCCTTATGGAACATCAGTCCTTGGTCGAACAGGAACTCAAACATGTGCTCCTTCACACTGTCTTCGCCTGTTGCTCTGTGCTTCTCGTATAAGTCCAAGACCTCTTGGCGTCGGTACCACTCAACTTTGTGCTTGTAGCGAATGAGCATTGCCAAGACAAGATTGAAATCTCCGAGCATCTCGTCGAAGTAGTGGAAAACCGGGGTCACATACCATTCTTTGAAACCAACGGCTCCATTCTCAATGCCCTGTCCCATATCTGGTGAGGCATAAAATCGACGAGGGTCGTCCTGGTTTGCGAACGCTCGCCACTTCACAAGTCCAATCGTTGCTGCCTCTTCTGTCGTGTTTCCCGCGACCTTCTTATGGTCGGGAGTTGTTGTTGCCTCGCGCACGCTTACTGGATTGCGTGCCAGCAACTCAGCGGACATAGACTTGAGAATCGGGCTGCTATCCAAGAATGCAAAGAACTGTCGTGACTGTGGCAAGAAGTCCTTGAAACTACCCGAGGCAATTAGAGCGCGGCGAGTGCCCAGTTTTTCTCTGAGATTCTTTAGCATGTTTCACCAATTGCGGAACGGTATTTCTGATGACCGAACCTCAGCACAGTCAACTTTGTATTCGCTCAATAGAGCATTGACTGCACGTACGGCGAGGCTTGGGTGTGGTGTCGGCCCGACTATCAGTTGAGCCAGTTCAATTGCCTCGGTTGGCTTCGGTGTTAATCGAAAGGGAATGTACGGAATTAGCGTCGAACCTCCGGGCCGAACGTTCGAGGGAATTGCGGGTTTTCCTGGTGGCGCAAATGGCGTACCGCCCGTCCGTTTTGTGGCTCTCCATTCCGATTCTTCGCTGAACTTCGGATGTTTGAACACGCTGGCAAAGCTGAGCAGCAAGAGTCCAAACGCGACCTCTGTCGGGAAACCCTTTAGCGGTGACTTGACGCTTACCGCCTCGTCCAGCATCCGCTTCAAGACCTCGACTTGTTCGTCTTCGTCGTAGATGCATTTGAAGATTTCCCAATCGTGCGTCTGTGCCAACGTCATCATACGGTCAGCAGACAGACTGAGAGCGAACCCCGGCCCGTTCGGACAATATCCTCTCCACTGACTCAACAAGTCCGGTTCTTCCGAGAACGATGCAACGTAGACAGGAAGGCCCCCCGCGTGACCATCAGCCTTTTCGAGGATTTTGGCCACTTCAGTCATGAAACGCGGGTCTTTGGTGTGGTGGTTCTTGAAATATTCCTTCGCAAGATTGATTGCGTAGATGACCTCTTGGGAGTCATTGAGGTATGCGGCATCAGTCGCATACATCGCCTTGCTTTTAAGAATCCCAATCAAACCGTTCTGAGAAGTGTAATGGCAGAGTGGTTTTGTCGGCTTGGTTTTGAGGCCGAGTTTCACGGCGAAGGACGGTGATTTCGTCGGTGGCATTGTCGTCAGTCAGACTCCAGCCAATTTCTCAACGCGTCATCAATCTGGGCGCGTGTGTAATCTTCGGTCAGGGGTCTATGGGACATGATGTCCGACCAGAATTGGTCGTTGAGCAGCGCAATCGCCTCAGCCTCGGATATGCCTTCGCCAGCGCCCCGTGCCCGCTTCTGTATCTGTTCTAACAATCGACCGGGAGTGACATCTGTCCCGTCCAGAAATTCACGTCCGCAACGTGGGCAACGAAGGCGTGTGTCAGGGTTTCCGACTGATTCAAGTCCGCACGTACATTTGAACAGTGAGGGATTCGTCATCACATCATCCTCTCAACATGATTTGACTGCTCAGCGCGGCAAAATTCTATACCCGGTCTCCTGCTGCGAGGAGATTTATCGTTACTTGTTACAATTCGCGGATTTGAAGTTCCACTGATGAGTTGACTCTTGATTTCCAGAGAAGGAGACGTTCGGCAGAGTCTCTCCGATTCGCGGCGCTGGACGACGGAAGGACGCATGTCTCATATCCCAGACCACGAATCTTGGCCTCCGACCTCGCCGCTTCCTTGCCATTGAAACAAACGAGCCTGAGTTTCGGAGCGACGGTCTTCAATATGCTGAAGTCGTTGAGTTCGGGGTCGGTGATGTCAGCGTCCAGACTTCCGAGGCGAACGCAGTTGTGATATGCGTCCCAGAGTCCAATGTGGTGCGACCTCAGGACTGCGAGTCGCTCTCCGTCAACGACAATCGCGGACTCGCACCCTTGAGCACCACGGTATCGCTGGCCTCGCTAACTGAGAGCAAATCGATTCCGGGCTCGACCGCAGCGTGCACGAAATCTGTCCGCCCGGCCCAAGATCCCGGCCCAATATGAGACTGTCTACCACGACTTTTAAAGCACTTACCGAGCAGATCTGTAGCTACCGGTTAAGCCGACAATTCGGGAACCATCTCGCCCTGCGACCTCGGAACCAGATGTCTTACTGCGACGAGCTGTAAGGCTTGCGCGTCATCCCCTGGCGGGCAGGAACAACCCAATTTCGGTCCGATTTGTCCGCCATATGGCTCTATAATCCGCGCATGGAATCTTTGCGGCATGGCTTCGAAGAACCTGGAGATGAACAGGACATTCGCCTTGTCGTCGACACTATTCCTACGTTGGCTTGGTCCGCTGGTCCAGACGGTTCCGCAGACTTCTTCAATCAGCGCTGGCTGGACTATACGGGTCTATCTGCGAAGCAAGCTTTGGGCTGGGGATGGCAGGTTGCGATTCATCCAGACGACCTGCCGCGAATTCTGGAAACATTCCGGGAAGCTTTGAATTCTGCAAAGCCGTTCGAAGTGGAGGGCCGCTTCCGCCGCTTCGATGGCGAATTTCGCTGGTTTCTTTTTCGTGCCAGCCCGTTGTGCGATGAATCCGGCAAAGTTGTCGCATGGTACGGCACAAATACCGACATTGAAGACCGCAAACGTGCTGAGGACGCCCTCCGGAAAAGCGAGGAGCGGTGGAGATCCGTCTTTGAGAATTCGGCTATCGGCGTTACTCTGACGGACCTGAACGGCCGCTTTCTAGCCACTAATCATGTCTACCAGACAATCGTGGGTTACACGGAGGAGGAACTGCGCACAATCAATTTCCTGGACATAACGCATGAGGACTACCGCCAAGCCAACTATGCGCTCATCACCGAGTTGGTGGAGGGAAAACGACGACAGTTTCAGATCGAGAAAAAGTATCGCCGCAAAGACGGCAGTTTGATTTGGGTAAGCATCAACGCTTCTCTTGTGCCGGGCACCGAGAGGGTACCTCGATTCATAATGGCGCTGTCCGAGGACATCACCGAGCGCAAGCGTGCGGAGCAAGCTCTTCGGCGAAGCGAGGCGTATCTGGCGGAGGCGCATCGACTAGCCAAGACGGGCAGCTGGGCCTACGACCCTGCAGCTGAGAAGTGTATTTACTGGTCCGACGAAATGCTACGAATCTTTGGATTAGATCCTCAAAGAAACCTCCCAGATCGGGAAGAGTTCCTTCGACTGGTACACCCTGAGGATCGCGACAGATTTAACGAGGGGATCGAGAAGTCACGCCGCGAAAAATCTGATTTTGTGCAAGATTACAGGGTTGTGCTGACTGATGGCACGGTAAAGCACATCCACGGGATCGGACACCCGGTTCTCGATGGAACCGGAAATATTATCGAATACGTGGGTACCGACGTGGATGTGACAGAACGCAAACGCGCCGAAGAGAAGCTGCAACGCAGCGAAGCTTTCCTGGCCCAGGGACAGACCCTCAGCCACACGGGCAGCTTCGGCTGGAGCGTTCTCAGCGGAGAAATCTACTGGTCGGAGGAAACCTACAACATCTTTCAATACGATCGAGCGGTGAAGCCTACGTTGGAGCTGGTATTCCAGCGCATTCATCCTGACGACAGAGATCTTGTACAGCAGATTATCGACGACGCGTCCGAAGAACGAGCATATCTTGATTTTGAGCATCGCTTGATGATGCCGGACGGTTCGGTGAAGCATCTCCACGTTATGGCGCGAGCCCTGACACCTTCGTCGGGCAAACTCGAATTCGTGGGCGCCGTGACGGACATAACGGCGGCAAAGCAAGCAGAAGAGAAGCTGCGGCGCAACGAGTGGAATCTGCTGGAGGCTCAGAGACTAGGCCGTTCAGGGAGTTGGAGTCTCGACGTTTCATCTGGGACTGTGACGAATACGCCGGAAATATGGCGGGCATTTGGCCTCAAACCGGGTGAAGACAGTTCGCGCCCTGACTTCTGGTTTAACAGGATTCATCCTGAGGATCGCAAGCGCGTTCGCGATCTCTTTGAAAGATGTCTGGTCGAGAAAACTGATTACGAAGCGGAATACCGTATTCTTCGTCCCGACGGGACGATTAGCTACCAGCACTCCATCGGACGTCCCATCGTGAACGAGGCGGGCGATCTGGTGGAATTCGTCGGGACCGCAATAGATGTCACCGAGCAGCACGAAGCGAGAGCGGCTCTGCAGACTGCGTATGAACAACTAAAGGCGGAGGAAACAGAGCTTCGGCGGATGACCGACGCCATCGCCAGTTTTATTTACGTGTTCCGCCCGGATGGGACAGCCCTTTATGCAAATCAGGTAGTGCTCGATTACACCGGTCTCACTTTGGAGGACGTGCAGGGAGAAGATTTTCCCGAACGGATCTTCCACCCGGAGGATGTGGAAAGGCTGCTCGATAACCGCCACGAGGCGCTCGCGCGCGGTAAGCCTTTTGAACTTGAGAAACGATGGCTTGGAAAAGACGGTAAGTATCGCTGGTTTCTTGTCCGCTACAATCCGCTTCGCGACGACCAGGGGAACATTATTCGCTGGTATGCGACTGGGACGGATATCGAGGATCGCAAGCAGGCCGAGGAAAGGATGCGTGACGAAAACCTTGCGCTGAGGGAGGAAATCGATCAGGCATTCATGTTTGAGGACATTGTGGGCTCGTCACCGGCGCTGCAAACTGTGCTCTCCAGCATTGTGAAAGTGGCTCCCACCGATTCCACGGTGCTGATCACCGGCGAAACCGGCACCGGAAAAGAACTGATTGCTCGCGCCATACACAAGCACTCGCGACGTTCCGGCCAGGCGTTCATCAGCGTAAACTGTGCGTCGATTCCTTCCTCCTTGATCGCGTCGGAGCTGTTTGGCCACGAGAAAGGCGCCTTCACCGGCGCGGTGCAGCGTCGCCAGGGCCGCTTTGAAATGGCCCACTCGGGTACGATCTTTCTAGACGAGGTCGGCGAGCTTCCCGCAGAGACCCAAATTGCGTTGCTGCGAGTACTTCAGGAGCGGCAGTTCGAACGAGTAGGAGGTAACCGAATTATTCCCACTGACGTTCGCGTCATAGCCGCA
>Ga0307478_10001442_pt1 | contig 20556 bp, 18 predicted proteins | sample atmos_gasesECM4C_2_FD_203713 | JGI IMG/M metagenome (GOLD analysis project Ga0307478, IMG submission 203713) | Hardwood forest soil microbial communities from Morgan-Monroe State Forest, Indiana, United States - atmos_gasesECM4C_05 | ecosystem: Environmental > Terrestrial > Soil > Temperate... | reverse complement strand
TCGGTCATTATCTTGTTCGCATTGTTATAGAGGGTATCGTCTTTGAACAGCTTGCCCGCCGTTCCCTGGCCCGCCTCCAGTTCACTGGTCAGTGCCGCAAGCTTGGTCAAGGTGGTGTCGAGTTTCTTCGCGAGTTCCTCATCTTTGGCTAGTTTACCCAGCGTGCCTTTGCCGGCATTGATGTCGTCACTCACCTTCTTCAAATTAGCGACCGTGTCGTTGGCGTTGTTATACAGAGACGGGTCTTTCAGGAATTTTCCGGCGGTGCCTTTGCCTTGTTGCAGGTCGTCCACCACCGCATTCAGGCGGTCGAGAGTGGCGATGACTTTGTCGTAAGCATCGTTGCTGTTGATCAACTGACCGAGGCTGCCTTTTCCTTTGGCGATCTCGTCAACGATTCCGTTGAACTCGGTTACGGTTTGCGAGAACCGATCATAAAGAGTGGGATCGTAAATCAGCTTGCCCAGCGATCCCTTGCCACTCTCCGCGAAGGCGAGGATGCGGTCCGCACGCTTCAGCAGCGCATCCATGTTCTGCAGTGTGCTCTGGCTGGAGCGCACCACCTCGTTGAAGTCAGGATGCACATGGGTGGGAAGGACGTCGCCATTCTGCGCAACCGGGCCGATGGCTTGCGAGCTGTCGATGTCGAGATAAATTTCGCCCAGCACGCCGGCGGTGTCCAGGGATGTAACTGAATCGCGCCGCAGATTGAAGCTGTACTTCGTGCTTACCTTCATGACTACTTCGACGGGAGTGAGCTGTTTGTCTTTGTCGGGCACGATGCGCATGCCGACCACGTTGCCAATATCCACGCCGTTCAGACGCACCGGCGCGCCGGGTCGCAGGCCGCCTGCATTATCGAAGAACGACACGAGAGTGATGCGATGGGAGAACAGGCCGCTGGTTCCAGACATCAGAAACAAAAGCAGTGCTAGCGTCAGACTGGCGAAAATTACAGTCAATCCCACGCGAAGTTGCGACCATTTGATCTGCTTCTGGCTCGGCAAATGATTTCCTCGGATTGGCCGTTGCTGGAGACGAAAGGAAGCACTGCAGATTCCCCGCCGCCCCTCGCAGCATCATAACAAACCCTGAGCCCCGCTAGGCGCGAAGCCGATGCAGGGTTGGCAACAACAACAGGGCGAGCAGATAGGCCGCCGCGCCGCAGGTCAGCGTTGCCGTCAGGCCGAATTGGATCGCGATCACCATAGCCAGCACTGACCCCAGCACACTGGCCGCGGCGTTCATGGCCCAGGCCCACTCCACCGCATTGTTTTCGTCATCTCCAACGGAAATGCCCGCGATAGATTTCGCCGAAAGCGCGCGCAGGCCCGTCGGAAACGGCATTCCCATCACGAAGCCGAGCGGCGCCAGCAACAGGCCGCTGATTATCAACCGGAACGCGAATCTCAATCCCACCCACGCGGCCAGAACATGCGGCAGAAAAAATACATTGCCAACAAGAGCGATAATCACTATCGCCAGCGGCATCCAGGCCAGTTCGGTGCGGGGAAGCCAGCGGCGCGAAGACAAACTTCCAGCGCCGCTCGACAGCATCAGAAGAAAGATGACCACCGTGAGCGCGTAGGTGGGATGTCCCAGGAAAAGCACGAAGCGCTGGATAAACGCAATTTCCACCAGGATGTAGCCCAGGCCCACCGCTACAAAATAAAGCAACGGGATCGGCGACTGCCGGCTTCCGAGAATTGCCAGGGGCAGAATCAGAAATGCCAGCACTGCAACCAGCGAGATTGCCAGAACCAGCAACAGCACCAGCACTCCCAGATTCACCTTCCAATCGATTCCATTCCGCATTCCGCGCCCTCCCAGGATCTGCGCAGGTTTGAGCGTAAAGAAGAAAAAAGGCGTGTTATCTGTAACCGGAGCAATGTTGTAGGCATAATTCCGCGCAAAGCGGTAAGGATCATTGCTCGCGATCAGCTGGGCAAAGGGATTATTTCCCGGATCGGAAGGCAGATAGAGCGGATTAAGCTCGTCATAGCTGTCAAAATGAGCTTGCACCGCGGACTCTTCTTCTTCGGTAAATGGATTTTTCTTGGCCAGCACCACCACGGGAATCCCGTCTTCATCCAACGGGCCTTGCGATGCCACAATAAAATTCTGCGCCGGATCAGCGACCCCCAGGCTATGCAACGCTTCCATCGCCACTGCTACTACGCGCAGCGCTTCGTGCGGCTCGCGAAATTCCCAGCGCGTGATGGCGATCATGCCCTCAGGTTTGAGGTGCTGGAAGTATTCCCGAAAAGCCTCCACCGTATAGAGATTGTTTTCACTCAGCGCGAAGGCGCCCGCCGCGGTCGAGGCCCAGGTGTCCACCAGCGTCATCTGTACAACGTCGAATTGCTGCGGCGTCGAGCGCAGGTACGAGCGTCCGTCGGTCACGTGTATGTGAACCTCGGGGCGCTGGTATAGATGCTTGGAGTAAGTCGCATACCTCCCACGCATGATGGTGTTGGCGATGATGGGATTGATTTCAATCCCGGTCACGCTGGGACTGCCATTTGCCAGCGCGCGTAGCACATCGACGCCACCGCCCGGGCCGATAATTGCGTACTCTCCGTGCGGGCGCAGAACGTTGGCCAAGGCCGGCGGAGCCGACATAAGATCCCTTCCCCACCCCGCATTGCGCCATTGCTCCGGCTCAACATTCATAATGTAGGTGGAAGCATCGGCGTCGATTACCGCCGCCTTGGCTTGACCCATGCGATCCACTTCTACCCGGGAAAGAGCGTTCCAGCGCGCAAACTCCACCCAGGCCGGGTCGCGGAAGAGCCCTTTGGCGTAGACCACATCGATCAGCTTGTCAGAAAGATTGCCCGCAATGAGCAACAAAAACGCCGCGAGCAGAGCGCCCGCGACTCTGCGTCCATTGTGCGAAGGCGCCCACACCGCTGCTGCCACCGTCAACGCCACACTGGCGAAGAGTATTGTATTGGGCCCTCCGATCCAATTGAGCAGCGGCACCACCGCCAGACAGGCCAGCGCTCCCCCGCCCAGGTCAGCTCCGTAAAGCCGCGAAACTCGCCGGGTTTCGCGAGCGAATACCACCGAAAATAGCACTCCGGTCAGGAAAAAAGGCACCGCTGCGGCCAGATAGAGGACAGTCAGGTGCATGAAATTCTTCCACGAGACTTCGAGCGCAACCGGAACGTGCAGCACAACCTCCAGCACGATGAGAACCGTCACCGAGTTCAACATGCAGATCCGCATGCTCAGCGTTCGTGTATCGAATCTCCTCACCCAGCTCTTCAGCAGGTAGGCGAAAACCCCGCCCGCGCCCAATCCCAGCAAGGCGATCGAGATGGCAAGGAATGCGAAGTGATAGAACAGAACAACGGAGAACAATCGCGTCAGCGCTAGCTCCAGCAATAGCGCGGCAAAGCTGGTTAATGCCAGCCCTGCGAGCAAAGTCCGTTGGGAAACTTCCTCTGATAGCTGTGGAGCGGAAGCCTGAATGGGGGCAGACATATATGGAATGGGAGCGACAAGTCTAGCAGAAGGTTTGCGCCACGGCCCTAATTTTCAAGGATCACTTGCGCGATTGCCTGCTCCACCGTGTGCGAGATTGACAGCGCGGCGTTCTTCACACCGAGCCTGGCGGCGACCTCCCCCGCTTTTCCGTGAAATGTGATCGTCGGCCGTCCGCCCGGCATGCGGGTGACTTCACAATCCCGCCAGCGCACGCCGTGGCTCCATCCCGTCCCTAAAGCTTTCATAGCCGCTTCTTTCGCGGCGAAACGCGCGGCATAGCGCTCCACACGGTTTGCTTTGGAATCGCAGTAGCGCCTTTCACCCGCCGTATAAATGCGCTGCAGAAACCGATCGCCAAAGCGTTCGATCGATTGCCGGATGCGCGGAACCTCCGCAATATCGATGCCTGTGCCCACGATCATATTGTTTGTCGTCTACAACAGCCGGTCGCCGCGATAGATCAGCTCGCCTTCAATCATGCGCGCTTCTCCCGTCAAGCGGTGAGCTTTTGCTTCACCTTTGCCGTCGACGTGCATCACCTCATGTCCGCGCCCGACCAGCCAGTCAGACACCAGCATGCGATGGCAGCGGAAGTATACGCGTTCGGCGCACATGTAGGCAGTGCGCGAGCCTTCAGCCAGCGCGATCAGTTGACCCATCGCGTTTTCGAATTCCCCAGTCAGCATGTAGTCGGCGTAATTGCGGAAGCTGGCGTTGCGTAGCCCGATGTGCGGCGAGTCTTCGCGCATCTTCTTGCGATAACCGCCCAGAGATCCCATCCAGACATAGCGAATTCCGGTCGCAGGCAAACTCTTTTCCAGCGATTCGCGATTGAACTGCGGCAGCCGCCGCGACATGGGGAAGGCGCGGATGTCGACCAGGGTTTGAATCCCATGCGCCTGAAGCGTTTGTAGTAAGTCTTCAAGCGTGCGGGTTGAATGTCCGATGGCATACAGGCGAGCCAATAACACTTCGATGCGGCAAGATCACCGAACGATGCCGTCAAGCGCCGCTGCCACAGCCGTATCTTGTTCCGGAAACACCGTGCGCAAATCCAGCAACACGCGTCCTTCTTCGACCCGAACAATAATGGAAGGATCGGAACCCCGCAGCCGTCCGGAGAATTGGTCAGCGCTGAGACCCTCGCAGGTCATCGCAAGCAACCGCGTAGGCAAAGCGGAAGACGGCGCGGCGCCGCCGCCGACAATTGACTCGCCATCGATGATCTCAACTCTTAACTTTGGCGTAGCGATTCGCGCAGCCAGCGCCTCCGCTCGTTTGCCGATCGCTTCTTTCGTGATCCGCATCATGCGCAGCGTGGGAATGGAATCATGATCGTGCCGTACATAAGCTAGCAGAGTCGCCTCCAGCGCGGCATAGATAAGCTTGTCCACGCGTAATGCGCGGAACAGCGAATTTGAACGCATGCGCGTGACCAACTCCGCTCCGCCGCTGATCAATCCCGCCTGCGGTCCTCCGAGTAGCTTGTCCCCGCTGTAAGTAACAACGTCTACCCCGTTGCGCAGGCTGTCGAGCACGCCGGGCTCGCCGCTAATGCCAACCGAGCGCAAGTCAAACAACGCGCCGCTGCCCAGGTCTTCCATCAGCGGAATTCCGTGCTTGCGAGCGAGTGTTGCCAGTTCCGCGGTCAGTGCCTGTTCGGTGAATCCGGTAATTTCAAAATTCGAGCGGTGTACTCGCAGCAGCAGCCGCGTACGCTCAGTGATGGCGCGTTCGTAATCAGCGGTGCGGGTGCGGTTCGTGGTCCCGACCTCGCGCAAGATTGCACCCGATTTCACCATTACATCGGGTATGCGAAACGAGCCGCCGATCTCCACCAGCTCGCCACGCGAGACGATGACCTCGCCGTCATCCGCCAGCGTGTTCAGCGCCAGCAGCACCGCCGCCGCATTGTTGTTCACGACGATGGTCGAAACCGACGCTGGCCGCTCCGTCTTCAGTTCTTCGTGCAGCAATCGCCGAAACAGCCGGTCAACGTGAACGTCGCGCTTGCCGCGTTCTCCCCCGGCAAGATCAAACTCCAGATTGGAATAGCCCGCTGCAGTTTCGCGGATGTGCTCCAGCGCCGCCTCGCCCAGCGGAGCGCGGCCAAGGTTGGTATGCAGAATCACGCCCGTGGCATTGATTACCGGCCGCAGCGAATAACTCAGGGCGTGGAGAAGTTGGTTCTCGATCGCGACCGCCAGACCTGACAGCGCAAGTTCCAGCGCGGCCTCGTCCAGCAATCCGGATGTAATCTCCTGCCGCAGCCGCGCCAGTACGCTGCGCGCAGCGTCCACAACCGAATCATGGCCGTAGCTCGCCGCCAGCAAAGTCGCTCCAGGCGCACTCGTCACATCGTCCACGGAAGGCAGTTTGCGGAAAAGCTCCGACGTTGCGGCGGTTTTCACCCTGCGATTATCCCACGAAGAGAAAGGCCGCGCATCCGCGTCAGCTCATTCACAGCGTGTGCATGTAAGCCAGCAAGTCCTGGATATCTTGTGCACTCAAGACCTGGCTATAGCCGGGCATATCGGGGCGACCGTTGCGAATAATGTCGGTGACCCGGTCGTCATTGGCGGGCAGCCCCGTCTGCGGAAGATATTTATTCTGGAAAACTCCCTTCAACCCTGGCCCCTTTTTCCCTTTGGTGGAGTAGGGCCGATGACAGCGGTCACAGTAATTGTCGTAAATCTTGCGTCCACTCGCTTGCTGGGGATTAAGGCCGAGCTCAACATCTGATTTACGCCGCTCCACGTCGCAACCCGCCAAAACGCTCACCGCCAGTAATATTGCGAGTGCCGGCATCATCCCGCAAAGCGCGTCTACTGCGGAGCGGAACTTTTCGATCGCTTTCATCATCAATGGGTCCCATCATAAATGTTCGCCTCCGTTTCTTGTCGCTCTTTTAATTTAGAATCTGCCGAATGAGAGCAGTCTTTCAGTGGAACCTCGGCTCGCGCACGCTGGAGTTGGGCAAGCGCACGCTGATCATGGGAATCGTGAACGTGACCCCTGACTCTTTTTCTGATGGCGGCCTCTACCTCGATTCCGGAAAAGCCGTCGAGCACGCCCTCCGGTTGCTCGACGAAGGCGCAGATATCGTTGACGTTGGCGGAGAATCCACACGTCCGGGCGCAAGCGTCATCGTCGCGCCGCCTGAAGATCAGGAAAAGGCGGCGAAAGGGAAGCCGCCTTCAACCGCCGCTCGCACCCCCCAGATCGCGGTGAGCGCGGAAGATGAATTGCAGCGCGTCCTGCCGGTAATTACCGATATAAAAAAAATGCGTTCGGATGCCGTGGTCTCTATTGATACTTACAAAGCCAGCGTCGCCCGCGCGGCCACCGCCGTGGGAGCCGAAATCGTCAATGATGTCAGCGGTCTCCGCTGGGACCCGCAGATGGCTCGGACGATTGCCGAAATAAAATGCGGCGCCCTTCTGATGCACATGCGCGGCCGTCCCGAAGAATGGCGAACCCTCCCGCCCCCCGTCGATATTGTTCTGCAGGTCAAGCGCGAACTCAGAGACTGGGCGGAGACGGCCGTGCTGGCCGGCGTGCGCCGGGAGAGAATCGCCCTCGATCCGGGCTTCGGTTTTGGAAAAAGCTTCGATCAAAACTATCCTCTGCTAAGTCGCTTTCAGGATTTACAGGCGCTAGGTTTTCCCCTGGTGGCGGGGACGTCAAGAAAGTCTTTTCTCGGCCGCACTCTGGCGAACGCCGGAAAAGACGCGGCACCCTTAGACCGCCTTTATGGAAACCTTGCCGCTCACACTGCCCTGATTTTCAAGGGAGCACACATCTTGCGGACGCACGATGTGAAAGCTGCGGTAGATGCCGCCCGCGTGGCCGACGCGATTCTCGGAGCGCGCTAAGAAAGCCCCCTTGTCTCCGTCTGCCAGTGCCTCCTTCTCCCCTAAAGCCTTTAAGCGCGTCCTCAGCGCCGTCTGAAGCGATTGACGATCCCTGCCGATAAAGACTTGGGAACCCGGCTTTCAGAGCAAACCGAGATGAGCGATCGATTCATAGGCGGGGCGCTGGCGCTTTCATTCCTGGTCCTTATTTCCATTGTGGTTGGGGTGGGGTTCCTGGGCCTGAAGGCTATGGATAATCTCCATGTCGACGCGCGGACCATTGCCGAAACCCAATGGACAGACGTGCAAATGGCAAGTGAGGCTCTGACTTACTCCAACCGGAATAGCCGCATCAACATGCAAATTGTTGTGAGCAACGATCAACCGGACATCAATTCGCTCCTCGCCCGTCGAACCGAAAATACCGCCAAAATCTCCGCGCTGCTTCAGCAACTCCAGGCCCGGGCGCGTTCCGCAAGGGAACAGGAGCTTCTAAATGCGATCAACCAGGCCAGAAGCGACTACATCGCAAGCTACAAGCAGGCCACTGATGTTTCGCTAGAGCAAAAAAATGTCGAGGGGGCACGAAGGCAGCTCATTCAAACATCCTTCCCATTGCTGCTGAAGTATCACCTCGCGTGGAGCGACTTTGTCCGCTTTCAGACGGATGAAATGGATAAGCAACTACGGAGGAGTACGGACAAATATGCTGCGGCCAGAAAGAGGACGATCTATCTGATCTCTCTTTCGGTACTGCTGGCATTCGCTATTGCCGTTATCGTGCTCAACAAGCTTATGGTCGAGATAGTCCGGCGCGAGAGTGCGGAGAACGACCTGCGCCGCATGAACGAGGATCTCGAACTCACAGTGTTGGAACGCAACGCTTCCCTCGACAAATCAAACCAGGATCTCATCTCCGAAACTGCTTCCCGCCAGGAAGTCGAAGGAGCGCATAGCCGTTCCGAACAGTTGTTTCGTTCCATCGCCGAGAACAGTGCCGATCTGATTGCCGTAGTCGACCAGAGCGGACACCGCATCTATAACAACCCTTCGTATGAGCGCCTCCTGGGCTATACCAAAGAAGAACTGAAGCAAACGATTTCCTACCAGCAGATCCATCCCGACGACCGGACGGTGGTGACTCGGGCCGCCCAGCAGGCTCTCGAGACTGGGGTTGGCCAGATTGTCGAATATCGCATGCAACGAAAGGATGGTACCTACATCAGCCTGGAATCTCATGGCAGTTTCATTCGTGACTCCCGCGGCGAGATCGAGGCGTTCGTCATTTCCGCTCGCGACGTCAGCGATCGTCGCATGGCCCAGCAAACTGAGAAACTCTCCGCCATCGGACAACTGGCCGCCGGTGTTGCCCATGAACTCAATACGCCCGTCCAATATATTTCCGATAACATCACATTTCTCGGTGGCGCCTGGAAACAGGTTGATGCAGCTATCGCCCTTTGCCTGACTCCGGCCCACGCCTCTATTACTTCCGATACTTCCGACTCTCACCCTTCCCCAGTCACTCCGTCCGCCGGGCCTCCCGAAGATTGGGATTGGCTTCGGCGCGAAGTTCCCAAGGCCATCTCCCAATCCCTTGAGGGCATCCGGCGTATGAGCAAGATTCTCGGAGCGATTCGGCGCTTTTCCCACACTGGCGGTGGAGAACGAGAGTACGTCGATCTCAACGAGGCGCTCGATGCAACCCTTACCGTCGCCCAGAATCAGATCAAGCACCTCGCCGACGTTCAAACCGACTATCAGACCGACCTGCCGCGCGTCGAGTGCTACTGCGACGAGATGAATCAGGTCTTCTTGAACTTGATTGTCAACGCTTCCCACGCCATCCGTGACGCCTCTACCCAGCAAGCCCGCGAACGCGGAAAGCTCACCATCCGAACCCGGCAAATCGACCACGATGTTCAAGTCGAGATCCAGGACAATGGCACCGGTATCCCGCTGACCGCCCGCGCCCGCGTCTTCGATCCCTTCTACACCACCAAACAGGTTGGCGAGGGAACCGGCCAGGGACTCACCATTTGCCACGACATCGTTACCCAAAAACACCGCGGACGCATTTGGTTCGACACTGAAGTAGATAAGGGCACCACATTTTTTGTCAGAATTCCGATCCAGTTTGTTTCTGATCAGTTCGTTTCAGATCAGGGAGACCCAAAGTGACATCCGACACCGCTGCTACCGCCGTCACCCAGACTGCCAAACCAAAAATCCTTTTCGTCGACGACGATCCACTTGTACTCGAGGGCCTCGGCCGGTCTCTCTACCGCGAATTCAATGCCGACACCGCCGAGGGCCCGGAAGCTGGGCTGGAGAAGATCAAGAAGGAAGGTCCGTATGTCGCCGTGGTCTCCGACATGCGCATGCCCGTCATGGACGGCGCCGAGTTTCTTTCTCGAGTCCGCACCCTTGCGCCGGATTCCATCCGCATCATGCTCACCGGATATGCCGACATGGAAGCCGCAATGCGCGCCGTCAATGAAGGCAGAATATTCCGCTTCCTCAACAAGCCGGTCACGGCCGAAGATCTGACCCTTACGCTGCAAGCCAGTGTCGCCCAGTATGACCTCGTGCGCCGCGAGAAAGATCTGCTGGAGAATACCCTCGCCGGCGCAGTGCGCGTTCTAAGCGAGGTGCTCAACCTGGCCAATCCCACCGCCTTCAACAAAGGCGCTCGCATCTGCCAATACGTGCGTCACATTGCAGCCAAACTGTGCATCGCCGATATCTGGCAATACGAAATCGCCGCCATGCTTTCCGAACTCGGATGCTTGACTCTCACCCCCGACCTGCTCGAAGCCATCCATGCCGGCGAAACCCTCACATCAGAAAATGAAAAGCGCTACGCTCAGCATCCCAGGATTGCCCACGACCTGCTCGTCCGGATTCCACGACTCGAACTCGTTGCTGCCATGATCCTTCAACAAAACGACGCACCCACTCCACCTTCGCAGTCCCTGACCCCGGCCTCCGAATCCGTCCGCCGTGGCGCGAACATGCTGAAGGTCAGCCTCGCTTTCGACCGCCTGCTCAGCACTGGATCGATGAGTCAGAAAGCTCTGGCCGCTCTGGGCAAGGATCCCATCCAATACGACCCCAAAATGGTATCTGCTCTCGAAGACTTCAAGCTAAGCCGAGGGCCCACCGAACTCCGCTCCATCAACGTCGGCGACCTCCGCCCCGGCATGATCCTGAATGAAGAGTTGCGTTCTACGACCGGCATGCTTCTCGCCGCCAAAGGCTACGAAGTCTCCCACGCCCTGGCGAAATCTGTGCGCAACCTGGTCGAAAACGGTACCCTCAAGGGCACGGTCGTAGTGACCGTTGCCACCGCCGAAACCCGGGTCGCAAAGGCCGCTGCGGCAAGTGTTTCCTGAAAGACAGATTGAAATACAGATGATCATTCCTAAAACGCCTTCCCCGAATCCAGCAGAATCGTCACCGGCCCCTCATTCACCAGCTCTACCTTCATCATTTCCTGAAAGCGGCCAGTCTCGCAGCGCAAGCCGGCAGCTCGAATTTGCTTCACGAATAATTCATAAAGCAAGAGTGCTTTGTCCGGCGGCGCCGCCGCGTCGAACGAGGGCCGCTTGCCCCGCCTCACATCTCCATACAGCGTGAACTGCGAAACTGCCAGCACGCTCCCGCCAACATCATGCACGCTGCGGTTCATTTTTCCTTGATCGTCTTCGAAGACTCGTAAGCCGGCAATTTTTTCCGCCAGGTAGGTCGCATCGGCCTCGGAATCGTCCTGGCCCACGCCCAGAAAGATCAGGAGCCCCAGGCCAATCTTGCCTGTGACTTCTCCGTTCACGGTCACTTGGGCGCCGCTTACCCGCTGCACGACAGCACGCATGTGGTTTGACCGCTACAAGCGGCCACGTTTAGGATGCTGAAGGTATACCACAGGAGTTGATCGCAGAATTCCCGGCTTCCTTTACAGCCTTTCAGCGGGGACATTACACTACATGTTCGCCCTATGACAAATTTTTCCGTCCAGGACGTGATCGACTACATCGAAAAGCATTCGAAGGGGAAGAAATAACAGGCATCTAGCACGAATCGAAATCAAATCGGAGTTAAGCGAGGAGAAACATGGCAGCCGTTGACGAGAAAGTAAAGCAGATCATCGTGGAACAATTGGGTGTGGATGAAGGCGAGGTCACCTCCAGCGCGTCGTTCGTGGACGACCTGGGCGCCGATTCCCTGGATACCGTCGAACTCGTTATGGCTTTCGAAGAGGGCTTCGACATCGAGATTCCCGACGAGGACGCCGAAAAAATCCGCACCGTGCAGGACGCCATCGATTACATCTCCAAACATTCGAAAGGTGGCAAGTAGTTTGGGACGCAGGGTCGTAGTTACCGGCATCGGCCTGATCTGCGGCGTGGGAAACACCACCGGAGAGGTGTGGCAGGCCGTGCTCGCGGGCAAGAGCGGCGTGGCCCGCATCACCCAGTTTGACTCCAGTAATTTCGCCTGCCAGATTGCTGCCGAGGTCAAGAACTTCGATCCGCTCAACTTCGTCGAAAAAAAAGAAGTCAAGAAAATGGGCCGCTTTATTCATCTGGCCCTCGCCGCCGCCGATGAAGCATTCAACATGTCGGCGCTGAAGATTACACCGGAAAACGAAGAGCGCGTGGGCGTGCACATCGGTTCTGGTATCGGCGGGTTCGACATTATCGAGCGCGAGCACAGCGCGCTCATCGAAGGCGGCCCGCGTAAGATTTCGCCTTTTTTTATTCCCGCGGCCATCGTCAATCTTGCTGCCGGCCACGTTTCCATGCGTTTCGGCGCAAAAGGGCCGAACGAAGCGACAGCCACGGCGTGCACCACCAGCGCCCATTCCATCGGCGATTCCTTCCGCATCATTCAGCACAACGATGCCGACGTCATGATTGCCGGCGGCTCCGAAGCCGCCATCACTCCCATGGGCGTTGGCGGATTCGCCGCCATGCGCGCCCTTTCTACCCGCAACGACGATCCTGAAAAGGCCAGCCGTCCCTGGGATCGCGATCGCGACGGCTTTGTGATGGGCGAAGGCGCGGGCATCCTGATTCTCGAAGAACTCGAACATGCCAAAAAACGCGGCGCTCCCATCCTCGCCGAAGTTGCCGGCTATGGAATGTCCGGCGACGCCTACCACATGACCCAGCCCGCCCCCGAGCACGAAGGCGGATTCCGCGTCATGCGTAACGCGGTTCGCGACGCCGGCATCAGCGCCGACAAAGTCGATTACGTAAATGCCCACGGCACTTCCACGCCCATTGGCGATACCCTCGAAGCCCACGCCATCCGCAATTTTTTTGGCGAGCGAAAGATTCCAGTGAGTTCCACCAAGTCAATGACTGGCCACCTTCTCGGCGGCGCCGGTGGTCTTGAGGCCGGCATCACGGTCCTCGCTCTGCGTGATCAGATCCTGCCGCCTACCATCAACCTCATGAATCAGGATCCCGAAACCGACGCCATGGATTTCATCCCCAATCAGGCCCGCAAAGCCAAGCTCGACTATGCCATGTCGAATTCTTTCGGCTTTGGCGGAACCAACGGCGCGCTCCTGTTCCGGCGCTGGTCGGAATAAGTCTGAACAGATATTCGCCACGGATTTACGCCGATCCTCACGAATAAGGCCTTAAATATTTTCTTGCTTTATCCGCGATAATCCGCGTAAATCCGTGGCCGATTCGTAGGTCTTGGGCCTAATATCGACAAGCTAAGACTTCATCTCCGCTCCATCCAACCCCGCCACCCGCAAATGCTTCCAACCGAAGGGGCGTCTCTGTTTCGGGTCACCGCCGGAGAACGCATGAAATCTAAGAATCTGCACGCGATGGCGGCGATCTCGGCTGCCGCACTCTGTTTTGCTATCGTAGCCGTTGCCTATCCTGCTCACGCCCAGGAAACCAAAGAAAAGGTCATGGTTGATGACACCGAACGCACCTATATGCTGCGTTTGCCCAAAGGCTACGATTCCGCGCAGAAATATCCGGTGGTGATTTTGCTGCACGGCATGAACCAGGATACCGATGACATGGAGCGGCTGACCCGCTTCGACGAGTTGGCAGACAAAGACGGAATCATTGCGGTTTACCCCAGCGCCTTGCGCGGCCGCTGGAACATCGGCGTGACTCCGCCATCGCGGCAGTCGATGATGCGGCCCGGAGGACGTGGCGGCCATCGCGGCGGGTATGGAGGTGGTGGGTATCCCGGCGGCGGTGGCGGCGGATATCCGGGCGGTGGCGGAGGCTACCCAGGCGGCGGACAATCTGGAGGACAGGGACAGGGACAGGGACACGGCGAGGAAGCAAACAAACCCGCTCCAGCCGACGACGTTGAATTCCTGAATCAGATGCTGGACGAAATGGCGACAAAGTTTTCTGTTGACGCCTCGCGGGTTTATGCGACCGGTCTTTCCGAAGGCGGATTCATGGCCATGCGAGTCGGATGCGCCATGGCCGACCGGATCGCGGCGATCGCTCCCGTCGGCTCCGCCATGCCCAAAACGATGATCTGTTTGCCCTCCCGTCCCGTCCCCGTAATCATGATCAACGGAACCTCAGATCCGGTTGTCCCTCATGGCGGCGGCACCGAACATAATCTTGAGTTGCCCGTCATCTCCGTCGAGGACTCAGCGAAGGCATGGGCCAGAATTGATCGTTGCTCTGAGAAGCCGGCGCAAACCAAATTGCCCGCCCATGAAAAAGGCGGCATGGAAACTAAGGTCGAGACTTACGATGCCTGTCAGCAGAACGCACAGGTAATTTCCTACAGCGTAAAAGGCGCGGGTAACACCTGGCCGGGCGGCGAACAGTATCAAGTGGAGAAACAGGTGGGCAAAACCAGCCAGGATCTAAATGCCAACGAAACTATATGGAGTTTCCTGGTCGGCAAGAAACTCGCCGCAAAGAGCGCAACTAACAACGCTCAATAAGCAGCAGCGATTCTCCCGCGACGCACCGTATTACTTCTCACTCTCCCTCAGCGCCTGGCGACGGGCATCCAGTTCTTGAAGCAGCTGGTCGATCAGCCGGGACAACCGCTCGGGGTTGCTTTCGGCTGTCACCAATTCACAGAGCCTCCGCCATTCCTTATCCTCCCCGTTTGTTTTGTCGCGATTGTTCATGGCATGAATAAAGCACGACGGCTGCCAAACCATCTCAATCACCCAGGTCGAAATCGCGGGAGTTGCAACCGCTGCGCTTATAAAGCCTTAGCTCCGCACCCCCAGATGCGAAACATCAGCACAGTACGAAGAATTTGCACGAATTTGAAGCTCGCACTCCAGCCGCGATGGGCCTTCTAGCACAGGCATATGCCCTAGGGTCTCTACTGCAGCTAATTCAGGCGTGTTCTGTATCGAACAAACAAAAGATAGCTCTTAAAATATCGCAGTGCCGTCCTCGACCGACGTCCGAATCGAAGAGATCATCACAAAGATTCGCCGTCTTTGCGCCGGCCCATTCAGTCTCGAGGCTGAGACGGAGCTTAGAAAGCTGGCTCGGGAACTTCGGGTTAATATCAAACAGCATGTACAGATGGCGAAAAGCTCTTTGGCCACAAAAGGAGCCGCCATCAACGAGCTCGACCCGGATGCCGGGAGGAAGTGACCCTCTTGCAAAAGCTTTAGCTCGCTCCGTTACCCACCAGTCCACCACTAGTAATGACACCTTTGTACTCTCCGCCTGCCCGTTAGGGTCTTTCCATCTGCTTCAAGGCACGTCACAATAAACTTTCGTACTGGTAATCGGCCCCGGACATGGAAAAAGCGTTTGCTACTGCCCTCGCACCTGCTCCCACACGTAAAAAGGCGACAGCTCGCGTCGCCCTCGTTGACCTCAAAGAGTCTTCCCGATATCTGCTCACCGAATGTTTTCGTCAGTTCGGCATCGAGACTGTGCTGGTCTCGACCGGCGCAGCCGAGCGTTTACGCCTGGAAAAATTCGAGGCTTGCGCCATCAGTCTCGGGCCCGGCGCCGACAAAGTTATGGAGGCCGCGCGCACCTCGCCCTCCAACAGCCGGCTCGTGCTTTATGCCCTTGGTGGCACCGCGCAAGATACCATTCGCTATTCCAAGTACGGCATCAATGCCATGTTTCAAGAGCCACTGGAGCGCCCAGCTGCGATGAAACTCGTGCGCGCCACGCACATGCTCGTGCTCCACGAATTTCGCCGTTACGCGCGCGTTCCCATCATGACCGATGTCACCGTCGTCAGCAATGATGGCCACCGCCTCAGCGCCTCCAGCGTCGATATCAGCTCCGGAGGTATGTCGTTCAAGAGCGCGGAAGACATGCCCTCGGGAACGAATGTGGAGATTTCTTTTTCTCTGCTCACTCTACCGCGCGTTTCGGTCCGCGGTGTCGTGACCTGGCGCAAGACCAAATCCTTCGGCGTCCGTTTTGATCCCTCCGATGACCGCCGCCAGAAAGTCAAAGAGTGGATCGACGCCTACCTGGAAAACTAACCGAGAATTTTTGAGTCCACCGCTGTTTTAGCCCTGGAGGGCGCTCAAACAAGAACCTCCACGTCCGACCCATTACAATAACTTGGTGCCGGAAACCGCCGCCAACGAAGTCCCCACCGCAACTACCCCACGCCACCGCTTCACCCTCCGCCAGCGCATCATCCTCCGCCTCATCATCACTGCCGGATACTGGTTCATCCGCCTCATCGGCCCCACCCTTCGGGTCTGCGTCTCCCGCGAAGAAGGCGCGCAAGAGACCGTTGATCAGCGGCCGCTGATCGTTTCGTTCTGGCACGCCTGCATGATTCCAGCAACCTACGTCTGCCGCGACATCGGCGTACGCGTCATGAGCAGCAACAGCTACGACGGCGAATACATGGGACGCATCATCCGCAAATTCGGATTCGTCGCCGTCAAAGGTTCCAGCACCCGCAACGCCGTCCGCGCCCTGCTCGGCCTGCGCCGCGCCCTGCAAGAAGGTTGGACCGTGGCCTTCACGCTCGACGGCCCCCGCGGCCCCCGCCGCAAAGTAAAGCCCGGCCCCGTGGCGCTGGCGCGCTCCTCCGCCGTCCCCTTAAGCACATTTCACATGGCAGTCGATCGCGCCTGGGTATTGAATACGTGGGATCGCCTGATCATCCCGAAGCCGTTTTCCCGAGTGCTGATGCGCTTCGGCAGGATGATACCGGTCCCTGCCGATGCCCGAGATGAAGACCTCGACGGTTATGAACAGGAATTGCAGGATTCGCTCGACCGCGTCTGCGAATTCGCCGAGGCCAATATCCAGAAAGTCGGTTCTCCAGAGTTTCCTTATGGTGTTAAATCAACCGGGTCGTAGAGACGTAGCTTGCTACGTCTCTCTCACCACCACTCAAATCGACTGAGACAACGATGCCCCCAACCTACACCGCCAAGAAAATTAGCCCGATGCTGGCCGTCGCCGACATGGAAGAGACCCTCGCGTTCTATCGCGATATTCTCGGATTCACCACAAAAATGAGATCGCCAGACTATTCCATCGTCGAGCGCGATGGTCAAACCATCCACTTCATGAAGGCAGCCTCAGAAGAAGTCATGCGCTGCGTCCGCGGACACACCGAGATCTACATCGAAGTTGCGAACATCGCATCGCTATGGAAGCACGTGAAGACATTCAAAGACCGCTACCACATGCGTGATTTGTTCGAGCGCGATTACGGCATGACCGAGTTGCACATCGAAGATCCAAACGGTTGTCTGGTCTTTGTCGGAGAGCCCACGCACGGGCAGAAATAAGTTGCAGAGATTCCAAGTGAACTCTATCCGATTTGACTTAGACCTGAACCTCCCAGTAAATTCCTTAAACCAATCTTTTCCGTTCTTTGAAATGTCCTTCGGTTTGTGCGTCTTCGCCTGGTGGCGAAGACAGGGAAGCGGGTGCAATTCCCGCGCTGCCGCGCAACTGTAAGCGAGGAAATCGCAGCCGGTCACTGGGAGAATTCCCGGGAAGACCGTCTGCAAAACACCGGATGTTCTGAACTTCGAGTTCGTCCATCCTCACTCGCAAAGCCAGGAGACCGGCGTAAACCGTCCAACTTAACCCCTTTCGCGTGAAAAGGAGGATGGTTATGCGCGCACTACGTTTCTCGCTTTTTCTTTTCGTTTCTTTCGCGACAGCATCCGCTGCCGATCTCAAGGTCAAAGTCCTCGACCCCCAATCCGCCGCCGTCGCCGGCGCTCAAGTCACATTGTTCGTGACCGGAGCCAACCGGTCGTCAACAAGAATTGCTACAACATCCGCGGAAGGAGTCGCCTTGTTCGCCGGCCTTTCCTCCTCTGTTTATCAGGTGCAAGTCCTGGCTCCCGGATTCGCCCCTTATAGCCAGGTCGACCCCGGCCGCGCCGATCTCATCACCATCCAACTGCACCTCGCCCCAGCTTCTGAAACCGTGGTGGTAACTGCCACCAGAACCCCAGCCCTCGCCCAAGAAACCGGCGCCAGCATCTCCACGCTGGAAAACAGCCAGCTCGAATCCATGCAGCCCGTCGCCGCAAATGATGCCGTCCGCTTTCTGCCAGGCGCTGTGGTGAACACCGCCGGCCAGCGTGGAGGCCTGTCCTCCCTTTTCGTGCGCGGCGGCGATTCCACCTACAACAAAGTCATCGTCGATGGCGTCACCATCAACGAACCCGGCGGGACCTTCGACTTCGGCACCCTGCCTCTCACGCAAGCCAACCGCGTGGAGTTCCTTCGCGGCGCGCAAAGCACGCTTTACGGCTCCGACGCTATGACCAGCGTCGTACAGGTCTTCACCCGCGCCGGTAGCACGCGCACTCCCGAACTCCGCTTCGGCGCTGACGGTGGAAATTTCTCCACCGCTAACGGCTATGCATCCCTCGCCGGAGCCTTCGGCCGCCTCGACTACAACGTCTTCGGCGACCAGTTCAACACGAACGGCTCCGGAATAAATGACGCCTATTCTGATTCACTCCAGGGTGCTAACCTCGGCGCCGCTCTAAACGATAAGGTCTCCTTGCGACTTCACCTGCGCCACTCCAACAGTCACACTGGACTTCCCGGTGAATTCAGCTTCAATGGCTATGACCCGCTCGTTCCCGTTAACGGCCCGTTACAACCAAATGAGCCGCTGCCCCCCGACCTCACTGAATGGTCCCAGTACAACAACTTGCTGGGCAGCGTCGAACTCACCGTTGCCGCTCCCAATGGATGGCAACATCGCTTCACCGGGTTCGATTATCTCTATCGCTACAGCGAACTCAACGTGAACGGCGATCCTTCACGGGTGGATTTGTTCGGCGATCCCATTGATTTTCAGTCGCACGAAGTTGATCGCATCAATCGCGGCGGATTCGAATATCAAGGCGACTATTCCGAACGCACCTGGGCCCACACCACCTTCGGCTATCGTGTCGAAAACGAAAACGGCTTCGTCGGCGACATAAACTTCGGTCAAACCCACGGCCAGCGCCTGAGCAACGAAGTCTATCTACAACAACAGATCATCTTTGGCAGGCTGTCGGCCGTCGGCGGCGGACGATTCCTTCACAACAGCGCCTTCGGAAACAACGGAACTCCTCGCCTTGCACTCACTCTGCTCGCCCTGCGCGGCGGAGATTTATTTTCCGGAACCCGTCTGCGTTTTTCTTATGCCACTGGATTCAAGGAACCGCGGCTGGAAGAAACCTTTGCCGGCCCGCCCTTTTCCATTCCCAATCCCGGCTTGAAGCCAGAGCGCGTTCGCGCCTTCGAAGCTGGCATCCAGCAGGATTTCGTCCACGCCAGATACATCCTGAACGCAACCTATTTCAACAACCTCTTTCATGACCAGATCAATTACCAGGAAATCGATCTCGTAAACTTCATTGGCCAATACGGCAATATCAACCAGGCGTTCGCCCAAGGCGCCGAAGTCGAGCTGCAAGCTAAACTTCGCAGCCGCCTGCGGCTCGACACTGCTTACACTTACACTTCCACCCGGATTCTCAACAACCCCGCCCCCATCGATTCGCAATACAATGTCGGCCAGCCGCTCCTGCGCCGCCCCAAACATTCCGCCACAATGCTATTGTCCTATCTCGGCAGCTGCTGGGGATCGAACCTGAGCGGGAGTTTCGTCGGACGCCGCCCCGACGACGATTTCTTCGGCTTCAACATCAACCACGCCGCCGGTTACCTTCGCGCCGATCTCGGTGGATGGTACGCCATCAATTCCCGCGTCACCGCCTACGCCAATGTCGAGAACGCCCTCGATCGCCGCTATAACGAAGTAGTCGGCTATCCCGCGTTGCCAGTAAATTTCCGCGCCGGATTCCGCTTCCGCATCGGAGGCGAATAAGAAACGAGAGCAAAACAAAAAGGGCCCGAGACGAAGCTCGCGCCCTCCGAATAAAATTCCCTGTAGAGACGTTGCTTGCAACGTCTCTCTGGCTGCCGGCAAGACGTAGCAAGCTACGTCTTTACGGATGCCACCAAATCTAGCTCACCTTCTCCGGCGGCCTCACCATGGCGATCGGCATCGATGCAGGCGCCTTGCCGCCGAAGTATTTCGTCCGCGCCAACAACAGCTTTTCGATATCTACCCCGCTAAGCGGCTGTTGACGCCCCAGAAGATGCGTCACCAGCGCGATCTGCGCAAAGTGCTCCACCGTTTCCATCTTCATGTAAGCATGTTCAATCGTATCGCCATAAGCCACCACGCCATGATTGGACATCAAAATGGCGTCATAGTGCGGCACATACGGTTCCAGCGTCTTCGCCAGTTCCGATGTCCCCGGCGTGCCATAGCGCGCCAGCGGAATGCATCCTAGCCCCATCACCACTTCGCAAACCAGCGGCTCGGTCAATGCCATGCCCGCCGCGGCGAACCCCGTCGCGGTCGGAGGATGCGCATGCACGATCGCCTTAACGTCAGGCCGCATGCGGTAGATCAGAACATGCATTCCAATCTCGCTGGTCACGTTTCGCCGCCCCGCCACGCGGGTGCCCTCAAGATCGACGATCACCATGTCGGCGGCGCGCATCGCGCCCTTGCTCACGCACGTGGGCGTCACCAGGATTCGCTCACTATCCAGCCGCACCGACAGATTTCCGTCCATAGCCGCCACGAACCCGCGCTCATGCAACATGCGGCCGTAGCGAACAATTTCTTCCCTGTATTTTCGTTCAGCGGACATGGAAATACTCTCTCGGGGGATGACGAAAAGCGGCTAAATCTACAACACCCGCAT
>Ga0307478_10001439_pt1 | contig 20571 bp, 17 predicted proteins | sample atmos_gasesECM4C_2_FD_203713 | JGI IMG/M metagenome (GOLD analysis project Ga0307478, IMG submission 203713) | Hardwood forest soil microbial communities from Morgan-Monroe State Forest, Indiana, United States - atmos_gasesECM4C_05 | ecosystem: Environmental > Terrestrial > Soil > Temperate... | reverse complement strand
AATGCGCAGCACCGTTTTTGCGGAGTCGGTGGCCTGATCCGCCGACTGCCCTGCCAGCGTGAAAACCTGAGTGATGTACTCGGTCAGGTTCTTCCGCATTTCGACCTGCTTGGGATCGTCCTTGATGTAGTAGTCGCGATCCGGCAGCGTGAGGCCGCCCTGGTCGATGTACGCGATGACCTGGTCGGCGTTGTGCAGATCAGAGTTCGAATAGAAATTGAACAGCGCTCCGGCTCCGATCATGTGGCCGTGCGCGATGACGTCGATCAGAGTCGCCTTGTCTTTCACGGCAGCGATCTTGTCGAGTTCCGGTTTCAACGGCTCGATGCCTTTGGCGTCGGCGGATTTGTCGTCCATGCAAGCGCCGTAGAAATCACCGATCTTCTGCTCGATGGGGATACGATTCGCGCTCTCGACCGAGGCTTTCTCCAAAATCTCGCGCAAAACGTCCTTGTTCCGGTCATCCAGTTCGATGAAGCTCACCCATTCCGGCTGATCTGCGGGAATTTCTGTATTTTTCAGCCAATTGCCGCAGGCGTACTGGTAGAAGTCGACGCACGGGTCGACTGACTTGTCGATCGCGTCGATGCTAAAACCGGGCGCTGGCTTCTTCGAGGAGTTGGGATTCTGAGCGGTCTGAGCGGAAGCGAGCAACGCCGACAGAGCAATGCCGGCCAACAGCACTCTCAGGATTGGCATGATGACCTCGCGGAAGTGACAGCGAATTGTAGGTCCAAAAGCATTGGACGGCCAAACCGCCATTCGGTGAGTCGGCCGCTCGCATGAGAAGCGGTCCCGACGCGTATAATCGAGGTCTACCAAATTCCCAGTGAGGTTCTGTAAGGCCATGACTCCCACGAACGGCACGCCAGCAAATGGCTCCAACGGCAACACCAGGAACGGCGCAGTGCCCAAGCCGCGCGCCGAATGGCTGGCCAGGCGCAAAGCGGAGAATCGGGACGGCAACTTCTCGCAGATGCACTACGCCCGCCACGGTCAGATCACGGAGGAGATGGTCTACGTCGCCGAGCGCGAAAAACTCACGCCGCAGCTGCTGTGCGACGAGGTCGCCCGCGGCCGCCTGATCATCCCGGCCAACATTAATCATCCGGAACTCGAGCCCATGTGCATCGGCGTCGCCTCGCTCTGCAAAATAAACGCCAACATCGGAAATTCGGCGGTCACGTCCAACGTCGATGAAGAATTGAAGAAGCTCCATACTGCCGTCCACTACGGCGCCGACACGGTGATGGATCTCTCCACTGGCGGCGATATCCACGACATCCGCGAAGCTATCGTCCGCCACTCGCCGGTGCCGATCGGAACTGTGCCCATCTATGAAGCGATCTCGCGCGTGAAGCGGGTAGAGGACCTAAACGCGAGCATCATGCTTGAAGTAATCGCAGAACAGGCCGCGCAAGGCGTCGACTACATGACCATCCACGCGGGCGTGCTGATCCAATACCTGCCGCTGGTTTCAAAGCGCATCACCGGAATCGTGAGCCGCGGCGGTGCGATTCTGGCCCAGTGGATGGCGCACCACCACAAACAGAACTTCCTGTACGAATGCTTCGAGGAGATCTGCAAAATCTTCAGGAAATACGACGTCAGCTTCTCGCTGGGTGACGGGCTGCGGCCCGGATGCATCGCCGATGCCAGCGACAAAGCGCAGTTCGCCGAACTGGAGACGCTGGGTGAGCTGACCAAAATCGCCTGGAAGCAAGATGTCCAAGTCATGATCGAAGGCCCAGGCCACATCCCGCTCGACAAGATTAAAGAGCAGGTCGACAAGGAAAACGAACTCTGCTACGAAGCGCCGTTCTATACGCTTGGGCCGCTAGTGACGGACATCGCACCGGGCTACGACCACATCACCTCGGCGATCGGTGCGGCGATGATCGGTTGGCACGGTGCGGCCATGCTCTGCTACGTCACCCCGAAAGAGCACTTGGGCCTGCCGAACGAAAAGGACGTGAAGGACGGCATCATCGCCTACAAGATCGCGGCACATGCAGCCGACATCGCGCGTCACCGCCCCGGCGCCCAGGACCGCGACGATGCCCTCAGCTATGCCCGTTACAAGTTCGATTGGGAGAAGCAGTTTGCGCTCTCGCTCGATCCCGAGACTGCTCGTTCCATGCACGACGAGACCCTGCCCGACGATTACTACAAAGAAGCCGCCTTCTGCTCAATGTGCGGACCTAAGTTCTGCTCGATGAACTATTCCTCAAAAGTCGACGAATACAACAAGCAGGTCCACGGACTCGAGAAGAAAGATTATTCGGAGCTCGTCGAAAAGCTCGTCACCCTAAAGTAGAAACCGAGAACCGGCTCCCAAGGCTCACGAATCGAGTGAGCCTTTTCTTTTGTCCGGCCGTATTCGTCCAAAAACACGACGGGCGCGTACCGAATTAGATGTGGGGTGAGGATGGCATCGGTACGCGCCCTATGAAGTTGTACCCAGCCTAGACGCCATCGACATCAATGTCAAGAAAAATCGTTTTTCTACAAATCATGAGATGAGTTTTGCGATCACAAAAGCGGTTCCCGCCGCAAGTCCGCCGATCACCATTGTTTGTGACGCGCCTCGGAGGCGCGCCGTGCCGGTGAAGCTGGCTTTTAGATAACCGAAGATGCCCAGCGCCGCCAGTGTCACTGCCGCCGACCACAGCAGCCCATGCCAGGCGTTCGACAGAATCATGTAGGGGGCTAATGGAATAAATCCTCCCGCAACGTAGGAGAGCGCGATGGTGGAAGCGCTGTTGACGGCACGCTTCGGGTCCGGCTCTTCCAGTCCCAGCTCGAAGCGCATCATGAAGTCCACCCACTCCTTCGGACGCTTGCTGAGGGCGTCCACCACCGGCGTCGCCTCTGCCGTCGTGAGCCCGTACTGCTCGAAAAGCTCTTTCACTTCCTCCTTCTCGGCCTGCGGAATCTCGATAATCTCCCGCTCCTCGCGTAGCTTCTCGTGCGCGTAGTGTTCGGCATCTCCTTTGGCGGCGAGATAGCCCCCTAAGCCCATGGCGATGGATCCAGCGGCAATTTCGGCGAGTCCGCCGATCACAATAAGGCGTGTGGAACTGACTGCGCCAGACAGCCCGGCAGCGAGCGCGAATGGAACGGTGAGACCATCGGCCATGCCGATGACGACATCGCGAACAAATAGGCCGGCGGTGAAATGGGATTCGACGTGCGGCGTAAGCGGCATCTTGCGGTCAGACCTCCCGATGAGATTCGAGATATTCCTGGGCCTTGCGTGCGACCTGGCGTTCTCCGCCGTAGGCGAGCTTTCTGGTGGCCTCCTCGAGCGGAACCCACAGGGCACGCCGCACCTCCACCCGCATTTCGGGACTTACATCGTCAATACGGCCAGACTGATAACAGAGAAGGTAAAAGCTGACCACCTTAAACACCCGCTGCTTATCTCCCCACGAGCGGACATAGACATATTTACTATCGCCCAGCTTGCAGATCAGGGTGGCCGTCACGCCGGTTTCCTCGCGCACTTCGCGGACGGCGGTTTCTTCGGGCTTTTCCCCCGCATCAATGAGGCCTTTAGGGAGGGCGAGTACAGTCTTGACGACGCCCGCGGGGCGTTTCTTCGATCCGTGTTCCGCGGAGCTCTCTACCCGAGCCGTCTCCGAGGCCTCTTTTTGGGGCTCGATGACCGCGATCTGCCAAGCGCCCGACATGCGCCGCAGGACCACCCCACCCGCCGAGAACTCGCGAATCATCGGCACAAGTTAACAGGAATAAAGCGGTTCGTCACGAAAGCGGCGCTGGGCGCACTATTCAGAGTAGCCTTCCCGAGTTGGTTAGGTTACGAAAGATAGCACCAAAGTGGTCTGCCACCTTTTCGCGCAGAATGGCATCTTACGTGGTAGGTGAGGATGTAACGGTTAAGAGTGTGACCTTGTCGAAGTTGTAACGGTTGGGTCGTAAGAGGGAAGGTTGCAGCACGAGTTCGCGGGCAACCGGGATGTGGGGTTCCGGTGAAGACGTTCAAGGGGATTATACGGTCGGTCCAAGCTTTTGGAAGGGAGCTCACAAGGCTTTCCTCTGCTCCCGAGGGAACGCCGCCCCCGCCCGGCATCGGAATTGCGCTGGGTGGCGGCTTTGCTCGCGGCATCGCGCACATCGGCGTCCTTAAAGTCTTCGAAGAAGAAAAAATCCCTATCAGCTATTTAGCGGGAACAAGTGTCGGCGCTCTAATCGGGGCTGCCTATTGCAGCGGTTTGTCGATCCCCGAACTAGAAGAGGTCGCGCGCCGCGTCCGCTTCAAGACTTTCGCCCGCTGGACGCTTTCGCGGCACGGCTTCGCGACCAACCAGCGCATGATCGGCTTCCTGAACAGCATTCTGAAAGTGAAGTCATTCGAGGAGCTGCGCATCCCTCTGGCGGTGACGGCGACCGATCTGAGCACGGGCGAAGGTGTGGTCTTCCACTCTGGCCCGCTGGTCGATCCGGTCCGTGCGAGCTGCGCATATCCAGGAATGTTTTTGCCGGTGAACCTCCGCGGGCGCTGGCTAGTCGATGGAATGTTAGCTCACGCCGTGCCGACCCGCCCTCTACTCGATATGGGAGCCAAGCGGGTGGTCGCGGTTCACCTCAAGGGGAGATGGTCCAACGGCAACGCGCCGCGGCATCTGTTCGACGTGATCGGCCAATGCTTCGCGATCGCGCAGGACATGAGTTCGAGTCATTGGAGAGAAGCTGCCGACCTGATTGTCGAGCCGGACGTAAATGGCTTTGAGTACGATGCGTTCGTCCACACAGGCGCTCTGATCAAGGCCGGTGAGGCGGCGACCCGCGAAGCCCTGCCGATGTTGAAGACGTGGGTTGAGATGGGTCAGCCCTTGGCCAATGCGCGTGCCGCGCGAGCGCTGGTGCAGGCCGCGACGATGCCGGCGGACTAAGAACGCACTCCTCAGGCGTCACTCTCAGTCATCAATCCCAGCTGCTACCTGGCTAGCTCCCATAACAGCACTGATTGCAGCGAAGGGTAATTTTGCAGCTCCCCTCTTTTCCACAGCCTCTAAATCAAGCATCGAGTTCACCGCTTATCATTTCGTGGGCCGACTTGTCTCGAATCATGTCAGGAGGACATCTTGAAAGCGTCGCGTCTGGTGGAAATGCTGCTGAAACCGTTGTTCCTTGTGATTGTGGTCGCCACGATGATTCGTGGCTCATTGCTTGCGCAAACGGCGAAGTCGGTTGCTCCGGTTCATCTGACAGCAGAAGAAGATCATGCGCGCACGATGAAATTGCTCCACATCAGCACGCTCCGACGAGGTGCAGACAACGATCCCAAATCGCCCTATGCCGCCAATTACGACGAATCCAAAGCTGGCCCGTTTTCGAAGCTTCCTTCTGTGCTGACCTTCAAGAACGGAAGCAAAGTCACGACAGCAGAGCTCTGGTGGACAAAACGACGTCCAGAAATCATGGAGGATTTTGATCGTGAGATTTACGGTCGTGCGCCGCGCAACCCGCCGAAGGTGAACTGGGAAGTGGTGGACACGACGAAAGAAGACGTCGCTGGAATGCCGGCCGTCACCAAGCGAATCGTCGGACACGTCGACAATTCGTCCTATCCGGCGATCACCGTGAACATTGAGTTGAAGCTGACCGTCCCAGCGGATGCAACCGCCCCCGTCCCGGTGATCATGGAGCTTGGGCTTACTCCGGAAGCCCTCGCGACTCTGGCCAAACGATTCCCCGACCTCGTGGCGAGCAAGGGTCCGACATGGCAGCAGCAGGTGCTGGCCAAGGGGTGGGGATACGCCATCTATTTTCCCACCACGGTTCAGGACGACAACGGCGGCGGACTGACCGCGGGCATCATCGGGCTGGTGAACAAGGGCCAGCCTCGCAGAGTGGATGACTGGGGCGCGCTACGCGCCTGGGCCTGGGGAGCCAGCCGTGCGCTTGATTATTTCGAAACCGACAAATCGGTTGACGCAAAACGAGTGGGAATTGAAGGCCACTCGCGCTACGGAAAAGCTTCCCTGGTTGTGATGGCTTACGATCCGCGCTTTGCGATTGCGTATATCAGTTCCTCCGGCGAAGCGGGCGCCAAGCTCTACCGGCGCAATTTCGGCGAGCAGATTGGAAACATCGCCGGAACCGACGAGTACCACTGGATGGCGGGCAATTTCCTGAACTACGCAGGACCACAGAGCGAGGAGGATTTGCCCGTCGACGCGCACGACCTGATTGCCCTGTGCTCGCCGCGCCCAGTCTTCATCGGGGCTGGGGCGACAGATGGCGATGGATGGGTGGATGCCAAGGGGATGTTTCTAGCAGAAGTCGCGGCTGGCCCGGTTTATCGACTGCTCGGAAAGAAGGATCTGGGGACCACCAAGTTCCCTGCGATCGAGACTGCCTTGCTCGATGGGGACCTTGACTTCCGGCAGCACAACGGAGGACATACTCCCGCGCCGAACTGGCCGAGTTTTTTGAAATTCGCGGAGCGGTACTTGAAATAGTGTTCCCGGACCTGCGTGGAGGAGCCGCTTTCGGCGTGCACAGCACCTACACGGCTCTGCTGGCCTCCTCCTGAATCCTTTTCCAGGCCCGCTCCACATGCCCGCGCTGCGTGTTCGTCCCGCCCACACTCATTCGCAGCGTGAATTTGCCATTCAACTTGGTGTGAGTGAGATACAGATCGCCAGAGCGGTTCAGGCGGTCCATAAGCGACTGATTTGCGGCATCTCCGGCCTTCAGGCGGAAACAAATCAGATTCAAAGGTGTTGGCGCCGCTAATTCGAACCTGCTGTCGGCACGCACCCAATTTTCGAATTCTTGTGCGAGTGCGATGTGCTGGCGCACATGATGCTGGAGCCCTTCGACGCCATAGTGACGCAGTACGAACCACAACTTCAGCGCTCGAAAGCGGCGGCCAAGCGGGATTTGCCAATCGCGATAGTCGATGACCGTGCCAGACTCCGTTGCCTGATTGCGCAGGTATTCAGGAAGCACGCTCAATGTCTGGATGAGCGCCTTGCGGTCGGCAACGTAGAAGACATCACAATCGAAGTTGGTAAACATCCATTTGTGTGGATTGAAGCAGTAGCTGTCGGCAAATTCGACACCGCGATGAATATGGCGGAACTCAGGACAGAGTGCCGCTGTCCCGGACATGGCAGCGTCAACATGGAGCCAGATGCCGTGTTCGCGGCAGATGCGCGCAATGTCCGGAACGGGATCGATGGCGTTCGAGGAGGTCGTACCGACCGTTGCGCACACGAAACAAGGCACGAGGCCGTTAGCTTTGTCCCGCGCAATCTGTTGGGCGAGTTCGTCGGCCCGCATGGCGAATTGTTCGTCTACGGCAATCGCACGCAAGTTCGCGGCTCCAAGACCTGCGATCTTCACGGCTTTCTCGACCGAGGAATGCGTCTGCGTGGAACAGTAGGCGACGAGCTTACCGTCGCATCCCTTCTGATTGCTTGCGTAGCCCGTGGCGCGTTCGCGCCCCGCCAGCAAAGCGCACAGAGAGGAGCTGGATGCCGTGTCTTGAATCACACCACCACCGGTACTCGTCGACAGGAATTTCTCAGGCAATCCGAGCATGGGCACAAGCCAGTCCAGAACGTGAGTTTCGAGTTCGGTGCAGGCGGGGCTGGTCGCCCAGAGCATTCCCTGCACACCAAGTCCGGAAGAGAGCAAATCCCCGAGGATCGCAGTGCCTGACGCATTGCAGGGAAAATAAGCAAAGAAATTTGGCGACTGCCAGTGGGTGACACCGGGAAGGATTAGCTTCTCCACGTCGGCGAGGATGGCTTCGAAAGGCTCTCCTTTCGCCGGCGCCGCGGGGGGAAGGGATGCTCGTATCTGTCCCGGCTTGGCCTTCGACAGCACGGGATAGGACTCAATTCTGCTGTAATAGTCGGCGATCCAATCAATCACGGTGTGGCCGTGGCGTCGGAACTCCTCGGGAGTCATGTGGAAGATTTTGTCGTCTGGCAAGGGTGGCTCTCCGCGCGTTATCCCAGCTGCCCATAAAACATCTTCGTTCGGTAGTCCATGCCAACGCGCCCGTTCTCCTTGCACTGATCGAACACGCGGCGTAGTTCCTGGAGCATCGGCTCGTACTTGGGATGTCCTTGCATTGGCGCATAGGACGAAGACAACAGACGCCCTTCCAGATCCGCGTAATTGAATTCCTGCCGCATGTCGAATTCGCGCGATTGAAACGGCGAGGACAGGAAGAAGTCGCCAATCTTGTCGGTCGTGTGCTCGTGCCGCACCTGCTCGTAATCGGTCCCGTAAGCGAGCACCAGTTCCTCATACGCGCGCAAGAAAGGAGTGGTGTCGGTCGAGCGTTCATTCCAGAGGAGAACAGCCCATCCGCCTGGCTTCAGGATCCGCATAAATTCCTTACGCGCTTTGTTCAGGTCAAACCAGTGAGCCGCCTGCGCTGCGGTAGCGAAGTCAACACCGTGATTGGGCAGATTGGAAGATTCGGCCGTGCCGGCGATGCTCGTAAACCGGGGATACCCGGCGAGCAGGCGCTCCGCGGCTTCCCGCATCTCGCGATTGGGTTCAACTCCAAAAACCGCATTGCCATTCTCGAGCAGCATCTTCGTAAAGATGCCCGTGCCGCAGGCAATGTCAGCCACGACGGAAGCAGACGTCAGCCCACACTCGGCGCGCAGCGTTTCGAGCACTTGCGAGGGATAGCCAGGACGATAGCGAATGTAGTTCTCGACGCGGGAGGAAAAGCGCAAGGTGGGATCAGCAATCACCATACTGACAGTTTATCCGAAGCCAAGTGAGTGCCCCAGGAAGCCCGCCTTGCTAAACTAGAAAGTCGGCTTAAGTGCCGGTACGACGGCGTCACGCCGTCCTTCCACAAACCAACGAATGCGCCTCGTCATTAAAGTCGGCACCAGCCTCATCGCGCCCGGAGGGCGCATTGACAATGTGCGCATGCGTGCGTTGGTGGATCAACTCGATCTGACGCAGCACGAGTACCTGATCGTGAGCTCGGGAGCGATTGCGTCGGGCATGTCGAATCTGCAGCTTTCTGACCGGCCATCCAGTGTCCCGCTGATGCAGGCCTGCGCGGCCGTCGGACAGAGCCTGCTGATGCACACGTATGAGCAGCTGTTTTTCGGGAAGAAGGTCGTGGCGCAGTTGCTGCTCTCCAGCGACGACTTCACCTCGCCGGTCCGCTACAAGAACCTGCAGAACGCGCTGCATGAGCTGGTGAAGCTGGGTGTCGTGCCTATCGTCAACGAAAACGACAGCGTTTCGGTCCGCGAACTCGTGGGCGCTTTTGGAGACAATGACGAATTGAGCGCCCTTCTTGCGACTGCCGTGCAGGCCGACTGGTTAATCTTGCTCACGGACGTGGACGGGTTTTATGTTCCCAATGGGCGCAAGGGATCGCGTTTGCTGCGTACCGTGGAAAAACTGACTCCAGAAATGGAGGACCTCTGCAACGGCAAGAGCAAGCTGGGGACAGGCGGTATGCGCTCCAAACTGCGTGCCGCTAAATCTGCGAGCGAGGCGGGCGTGCACGTGGCCGTCGTCAACGGGCGCCATCCGCGGGCGATTGAAGGCGCGCTCGAACGAAAAATCGGAACCTACTTTCCTCCGCGAAATAAGGCACACTAGCGTGGCGACGACGGTCAACAAGCCGGTGAACACGCGCGCGCGCCTGGAACAGGCTCGCGTAGCCGCCGCGCGCGTGGCGGAACTCACGACGGCGCAGAAGAATTCCCTGTTGCTGGCGATGGCGGACGCGATCGAGTCGCAATCGTCGAGCATCCTCGCCGCCAATGAACGCGACATACAAGCAAGCGAACTCGAAGGCGCGATGCGTGATCGCCTTCTTCTTACCAAAGACCGCATCCAGGAAATGGCAAAGGGCGTCCGCGACATCGCCTCCCTGCCCGATCCGGTTGGCGCAACCCTGGCTGAATGGAAGCATCCCAACGGCATGCGAATCCGCAAAGTACAAGTACCGCTTGGGGTCATCGGGATCATCTACGAATCGCGGCCGAATATCACGATCGACACGATTGCCATCGCGCTCAAAACGGGAAACGCCATTGTGTTGCGCGGAGGGAAAGAAGCGGCGCTGAGCAACGAGCGCCTCGTCGAGATCGCCACCTCCACACCCGGCTTGCCCGAGGGCATGATTCAATTGCTGGATGCGAGCACGCGCGACTCGGTACACGAGCTGATCAAAGCGCGTGGCCTGGTGGACGTAATCGTTCCCCGGGGTGGAGCGGGGCTGATTAACTTTGTCGTTGAAAACTCGATTGTTCCTATAATTGAGACCGGCGCTGGGAACTGTCACATCTTTGTCGACGAATCCGCCGACTTCGACATGGCCGACGCCATCGTGATCAATGCGAAGACGCAGCGCCCCTCGGTCTGCAATGCCGCCGAGAAGCTGCTCGTCCACGAAAGCATCGCACCGGCTTACATCCCGCGGATTGCGGAGAAACTGGTCTCCTTCGGCGTCGAATTGCGTGGAGATCAAGCCTCTCAACGGTTTTCCAAGCAGGCCATCGTACTCGCCAAAGAAGAAGACTGGGGCGAAGAATATCTTCGTCTCTGCATGGCGATTCGGGTGGTGGCCAACGTCGACGAGGCCATTGCGCACATGAATCGCTATTCGACCAAGCACTCCGACGCGATCGTCACCGATGACGAAGTGAATGCGCAGAAATTTCTCCGCTCCGTGGATTCTGCCGCGGTGTACTGGAACGCGTCCACCAGATTCACCGATGGCGCCGAGTTCGGCTTTGGCGCAGAGATGGGGATCAGCACGCAGAAACTGCATTGCCGGGGTCCATTCGCATTGGCCGAACTGACATCGTCAAAATACCAAATCGTGGGAAGCGGCCAGATTCGTCCGTGAACGTTCAGGGCGAATCGGTTGTGTTCACCGCGCGAATCGTCCGGCTAAAAAAGCGTATTCTTAGCACTTCGGTCCGCGATCCTGTGTTCACGAAACGGGTGGGGCGTTGAGAGGCGTAACTTCCGAGCATCGAAAAGCGATCCTGTCGGCGGGCGAGTTGGCTCCAGACTTCGAGCTGCCTGCTCTGATGGACGGCGTAAAAAAGCCGTTCCGCCTGCACGACGCTCTGGCCGACAAGAACATCGTCCTCGCGTTCTATCCCACGAACTGGGAATCCGTGAGCGGTCAGCAACTTTCGGAATATCAGACGCAGCGAGACGAGTTCATCGCGGCCCACGCCGAAGTCGTGGCGATCAGCGTCGATTCCATCATGAACACAACAGAGTGGGAGCGCGAACTCGGGCCATTTGATTTTCCGCTGTGCAGCGACTTCTGGCCGCACGGCGAGGTCAGCCACGCCTACGGAGTCTTTCGCGACGATGGCCCCCACGCCGGCACTCCGGAACGCGCCATCCTCGTCGTCGACCGCAGCGGCGCCATCGCGTTCAGCAAAATTTACGGCAGACAGGACTTGCCACCCCTGTCCGAAACGATCGAGGCCCTGCGCCGACTGTGAAAGCCTTCTCGCGCCGCACCCAGCCATCTCCCGACACTGCGCTTACCTGCCTCGGAGCCCCATGAAAACGTCCTACGCGATCTCCATCGCTGTCGTTTTTTTGCTCTCGATCTTCACCCACCCGGGTTTTCCCGCATCCTCCGGCGCGGACTTGTCCAAATCCGACACTGCGATCTTCGGCTTCCGTGACGCAGCCGCTGAACGCACTCTCGAGTCTCGTTTCCTCGCCGTCCCCGATCCCAAACGCGCCGAAGAACACCTGCGTACGCTGACAAAAGTCCCGCACATCGCCGGATCTCCCGAAGACAAAGCCACCGCCGACTACGTCGCGCAGAAATTCCGCGACGCGGGCCTTGCCACCGAGATCGTCGAATACAAAGTCTGGTTCAATTATCCGGCGGAGATCAGCGTCGACATCACGGCTCCCGCCGGCGTGTCCATGCATGGTCCCACCCGCGAACACGTGGATGGCGACCCCTTCCAGGACGACCCGCGGGTCGTCACGCCGTATAACGGGATGTCTCCCTCCGGCGACGTGGAGGCAGACGTCGTCTACGCAAATTACGGTTCTCCCGAAGACTTCCAGAAACTGGCCCAGATGAAAATCGAGGTGCGCGGCAAGATCGTGCTCGTCCGCTATGGTCAGAATTTTCGCGGGGTCAAGGCATTCGTTGCCCAGGAACGCGGAGCCGCCGGCGTCATCATTTACTCCGACCCGGCTGACGATGGCTGGAAGCGCGGTGACAAATATCCCAAGGGCCCATGGCGGCCCGACACCGGCGTGCAGCGCGGATCCATCGGATACATGTTCCAGTTCGCCGGCGACCCGACCACGCCCGGAATTGCCTCTACCGCTTCGCTCTCAGATTCCAAGCGCACTCCTCCCGATCAATCGGCCCAGATGCCGAAGATTCCGACGACCCCGATTTCATACGCGGATGCCTGGCCGATCCTCGATCATCTCGGCGGCCCCGAGTCTCCGCGCGAATGGCAAGGCGCTTTGCCATTCACATATCACGTGGGTCCCGGCCCGGTGAAGGTCAAGGTTCACCTCAAGCAAGATTACGCCTATCGCACCATCTGGGATGTGATCGGCAAAGTGCAAGGCAGCGAATTACCCGATGAATGGGTGGTCGCCGGCAATCATCGCGACGCCTGGGTGTACGGCGCCGCCGATCCGAACAGCGGCACCACGGCTATGCTGGAATCGGTTGCCGGGGTCGGCGAATTGCTCCAATCTGGATGGAAGCCGAAGCGTACCCTGATCTTCGCCAGTTGGGACGCGGAAGAGGAAGGTCTGATTGGCTCGACCGAGTGGGGAGAGCAGAATGCTGCGGCCCTCGCGCGCGCGGTGGCGTACGTCAACGTAGACGTCGCAGTTTCGGGCCCAAGGTTCGGCGCCTCATCGGTCCCCTCGCTCAAGCAGTTCTTGCGCGATATCACGAAAGCCGTTCCCAGCCCGCAAGGCGGCACCGTCTACGACACCTGGCGCAAGACGAGCCAAACTGGCAACGAGCCGGTCACTCCTCAGGAAACTTCTACCATGACATTCCGCCTGCCCGCCGCCCAGGCGCACCCCGACGTTCCCGTCGGCGACCTCGGCAGCGGTTCCGATTACACCGTCTTCCTTCAGCATCTCGGTGTTCCTTCCACCGATATCGGATCGACTGGATCGTACGGCGTCTATCACTCGACGTTCGATGACTTCGCGTGGTTCAAGAAATTCGGCGATCCCGACTTCCTCTATGAGCAGCAGATGGCTCGCGTTTTCGGATTGGAGGCAATACGCCTGGCCGGTGCCGACGTCTTACCCTTCGACTACGAGGAATACGGCAAGGAAATCACCGCCTACATCGACGCAGCCAAGAAGAAGGCGGACGCGAAGCTCGGGGTGCACGCGCCTGATTTTGGCCCCGCTGCAGAAGCGGCCAAGCACTTCCAGGACGCCGGCGCCAAAATCCTGCCGAAGGAGAAGTCCCCTTCCCCGGACACCGCGCGCCTGAACCGCGCCTTGCGCGATGCGGAAACCGCCTTGCTCATTCCCGAAGGTCTGCCCAACCGCCCGTGGTATCACCACGCCATCTACGCTCCCGGGCAATATACCGGCTACGCGGCCGTCGTCATTCCGGGCGTCAATGAGGCCATCGATGCGGGCGATAATGAGAGAACGCGGCAGCAGCTCGCGGCTCTAGCCAGAGCATTACATTGCGCTGCGAAAGTGCTCGAGAGCTACCGGTAGATGCTGCAACAGTTTGCACATTGGCTACCGGCAAGAACATAGTGCGGCGAACCTTCCGGCTGCGGTAAACTGTGCGCACCTTGGGATTCGGCTCACTCGGCAAGGGCCCACATCGGATGGAGTTCCAGTTGCTGATAAGTGTCTCGCTGTCTCCCCTCTGAGTCCTGCGCTGCTTCTAGAACCGAATGCCGCTGGCACGCATCATTACCGACGTCGCAGACGATTGTCTGGAATTGACGATGCAGTTGCGTGCGCGCGGATTCCAGGTCGAGACCGTCTCTCCTACCGACGTTCCCAGCACTCAGGCTGATCTCGAGGTCCGCCTCGAAGAGTGTGCGCCTGAGGACGTAGTGATCCATGCTTCGAATGGCGTATCCGCTGAGGACCTCTGGGTGTATATCGCTCCAGGAGCGCTGGATAGCAACTCCCATCCGATTCACACCATCCCTCTCTCGACCGGCTCGATGAGGGAACATCTTTCGGCGTCGTCGAAGGTTTTGTCCATCATTGCGAAGCAAAAGACCGATAGGCCCCCCGTGGTCGGAGCGCTGGCCATCGACTCCCACGAGGAAGACCCGATTCTTGCCGAACTTCGCGACTTCCCAACCGCGCAGGCCGCGCCCACTCCGATCGAACAACTCTCCGCCATCCTGGTGGAGATACCGGACCTTGTGCGTCCGTCGGCTCTGCCTGTAGCGAAAGCGCCTGCACCCGTCGAGAACGGGCAACCAGTAAAGGCAAGCCCAGACAAGGCTATCCCAGAGAGGCCTTCGGTCGAGGCGCCGCCTGTGAAATGGCTCGTCGACCCGGAAAAGACGGTCGCCCGATCGGCAAGCCTCTCGATCCCGATCGCTCCGGAACCGGTGCGGGCGACAATCTCTCTCGCGTCGCAGAACGTTCGCCGCCCGGCCAGGCGCAAAATCCGATGGAATTTCCAGCCGCTCCAAGTTGCGTGCGGGCTGTCCATCCTCGCCGTAATCGCTTGGATGTTGATTCTGCTCGGACGTCCGTCGACTGTTGCCACTCAGAGACAGGCTCAAACCACCTTCCCGGCCTCAAAGCCGGTTCCCGTGGCCACGCAATCGGCGGACAAGACATCTGTGGCACAATCCGCGGCGCAACAAAAGGCCCCAAAACCGGCCCCAACCAAACTGCAAGATGCCGTGGCCGTCGCCCGCACCGTGCCCGCCGCACGTCCGGATGAGACCGCCGGAGCGAGGATCCCCAAGGTGCATCACGACGATGGCTTCATTGCGGCTGATACCGTGATTTTTTATGACGGCAGACGGCCCGGTCCGCCACGCGCCAAAGTACAGTCTGAACCCAGCGTGAAACGTTACAGCGACCAGAACTGATTTCCGCTCATTCCTCCGTCTTCGCCGAGAGCGCACGGTCTACCGAGAACGCACCACTTCCCCTTGCCATCAGGACAACGGCAATCGCGATCGCGAGCAAGTGGTATTCGAACCCCTCGCCCTTCTGCTGCCCGGTCCAGTTCATAAACAGGCCATTCGGAGCATGCACCATGAGTATCGCCAAAATCATGTTGCAGGCGATGCCGAATGCCGCAATCCGTCCAAGCACGCCCACGATCAGGCCAATGCCTCCCAGGAATTCCGCGCAAATCGCCAGAAATGCAAACGGAGCCGGAATGTGCATCATCTTCGTGAAGAAATCCATGGTTCCGGAAAAGCCGTAGCCCCCGAACCAGCCCAGGGCCTTCTGTGCGCCATGGGCGAAGAAAATCACGCCCATCACCAGCCGTAATACCGTGAGCGTCCAATCATTCGTGGTTCCCACAATTTTCCGAAGCATTTGAATCCTCCTCCTCCAGAAATTTCACCCTTCAAACTTGCAAACTGCTGGATTGATTGACTAGTCAACTATTTCTCGAATAAAAAAGCTACACAAGCTCCGCGCGAACCTTTTCCAGGATCGAGATCAGCTGCTTCAGCTCCGCCTGGGTGAGAGATTGTAGCGAGCTCACGGATGCCTGAACGATCGGCTTGTCGAGTTCGGCCAGCAGATTCAGTCCGGCATCCGTGATCCAGCACAACACCTGCCGCCGGTCTTCCGGGCACCGTTTGCGCCGGACCAGGTGCTTGGCTTCCAGCTTGTCGAGCAGTCGGGTGATGCCGGGGGTCTTTTCGATCATCCGGTCCGCGATGTCCAGGGTCGGCGTCCCCTCCTTGCCGGCTCCGCGCAGGATCCGCAGCACGTTGTACTGTTGCAGGGAGATGCCGTGCGGCTCTACCAGCTTGACGAAACGCCGCTGGAGCACGTCGGAAGTCCGGTACACGCTTAAGATTGCCTCCTGCGTCGGGGACTCAAACGGCTTGGTTTGCCGGATTTCTTCGCGCAGGGTGACCGGTTTTTTTGCCATTGCGCTGTTTACCTTACCTTGCAATAGATTACATGTCAATTAAATCGGTTGCATTTTTCGCTTCTGTGTCTTCCTGTCCCTGTCACGCCGTCACTCGCCCACGCTCCTCGGTTTGACCCTCGTCGTCTCCTCTCCGTATCATGGCCGGATTCTCCCGTGGACGGAGTGACATCGCCGCGGGAGTAGCGCTGTCCCGCATGAAAGCCGCCAACGCTCTCCAGCATATTCTGCTCACGCTGCCCGCCGCGGCGACCGCGACCTTCCTCGCGCTGTTTCCGATCGTGAACCCGTTCGGCGGAATCCCATTGTTCTTCTCGATGACCTCCGACTTCGCACCGCATGATCGCAACGTCACCGCTCTGAAGACCGCAGCCTATGTCTTCGCGATTCTCGTAATTTTTATGTTCTTCGGCCGCTTCGTGCTGAACTTCTTTGGAATTTCGTTGCCGGTATTGCAGATCGCTGGCGGCTTGATCGTCGCGAATACCGCCTGGGGCATGGTCACCGGCGGTACCCGCATCACGCCCGCGGAAAGCGACGAGGCCTCTACGAAGGACGACATCTCCCTCACGCCGATGGCCATGCCGATCCTTTCGGGCCCAGGGTCGATCGGAGTTGTGATGGGACTCGCGGCGCACGTCGACAATTGGACCGCCTACTTCGGTATGGTGATCGGCATCGCGGCCCTCGCAGTCACGGTCTACCTGTTCTTGCGGCTCGGCGGGCCACTCGTCGCGCGACTCGGTCCGAGCGCGGTAGGAGCGATCGCCAGAATCTTCGGATTTCTGATACTGGCGATTGCCGTGCAGCTTGTCTGGGACGGAGTCGCGGAGTTCAGGCAATAAGCGCGATGCGCCAGCACGAATCCATCTTGCCATTTCCTTCCCTCGGCGGACGTGCTAATAAAACGGGGCGTCCCATGAATTCTGTCGTGCGGCTTTTTCGTATTGCGGTCCCTTCCCTGCTTCTCCTCGTCTCGCTGGCGGTTCCTCTTTCGAGCAAGCCACGCAGCTTCGTCGACGCCGTGGTCGATCGCAACTATGTCAGCGCGCTTTCCGCTGCCGACCGTTTCCTCCATGCCTGGCAGACCGACGACGAAGAAGCCGGAATCCTGATGCTGACCGATCACCTCAAGCAACGGTCCAACGAAGAGGCTGTGCATGAGTTTTTCTCGGCCGATCCTCTGCGGGCGAGCTACGAAATCGGCCGCGGACGAAAGCTTTCCTCGGGACGCTATGAGTTTCCAGTGTCCCTCTTTCAAACCCCTTCCCGGAATGGCCCACGTTGGACACACCCACAGTCTTCAGCACTTATCGTCGTCAAGGCCGGCAAGACGGATTGGGCCGTCGACAAGTTGCCCTGATCTCCCCACCGCGCGGCTGTCGCAAATCCCGCAAAGCAATTAAAATCATCCTTCCCTAATCGTGCTTTTCTTCATTTCAAACCGGCTGGCAAGCCACGTGGCTTGCCCCTTCCTTTGCGCTGGAGTGATCCCCAATGAAACGTATCCATAAGGTCGCAGTCCTGGGCGCCGGAACCATGGGCGCTCGTATCGCCGCCCACTTCGCCAACGCCGGCGTTCCCAGCTATCTTCTCGATATCGTTCCACCTGACGCCGACGCGCCCGCCCGCAACAAGATCGCCGCCGCCGGACTCGAAGCCGCACGCAAATCAAAGCCGGCTGCCTTCTTCGAGCCTTCGCTCGCGAAACTGATCACCCTCGGCAACTTCGAAGACGACCTCAAAAAACTCGCCGAGGTGGACTGGATCATCGAGGCCGTCGTCGAAAATCTCGATCTCAAGCGCGCGCTCCTGCAAAAAGTCGATGCCGTGCGCAAGCCGGGCACGATCATCACGACCAACACGAGCGGACTTCCCGTCGGCAAAATCGCCGAAGGCTTCCCGCAGGATTTTCGCCGCTCGTGGTTCGGCACCCATTTCTTCAATCCGCCGCGCTACATGCGGCTGCTTGAACTGATTCCTACGCCCGATTCAGATCGCAGTCTCATGGACGCGGTGGCGTGGTTCTGCGACGTCCGCCTGGGCAAGGGAATCGTCCATGCCAAAGACACGCCTAACTTCATCGGCAATCGCATGGGCACGTTCTCAGTGCTGAACGTCATGCGCCTGATGCAAGAGATGGATCTCACCATCGAGGACGTCGACTCCCTCACTGGAACCCCGCTGGGGTGGCCGAAGTCGGCGACGTTTCGCACCATCGATCTCGTGGGCCTCGACATTCTCGGCCACGTTGTCAGCAACATGACCACCAATGTTCACGACGAGCGCAGCGAACTCAAGCTGCCTGACTTCTACAAGCACATGCTCGACCGCAAAATGCTCGGCGACAAAACCAAGGGCGGCTTCTACAAGAAATCCAAAGGCCCCGACGGCCATGAAGAACGCTTCGCCCTCGACTGGAAGACGCTCGAATATCATCCCCGGCACAAGCCCAAATTCCCCGCGCTCGACATGGCCAAGAACGTCGAAGAGACGGGACCACGCGCGCGCATGCTCCTTGGCCTCGAAGGCAGCGGCCCGCAGAAAGGCGACAAGGCTGGCGCATTTCTCTGGGCGGCTCTCTCCGATCTCTGGACCTACTCCGCGAATCGCATCCCGGAGATCTCCGATACGGTCGTCGAAATCGATCGCGCCATGAAACTCGGCTTCAACTGGGAGATGGGACCGTTCGAGTTGTGGGACGCCGCCGGCGTCGAGGCTACCGTCACTCGCATGAAGAAAGAAGGCAAGCCGGTCGCGGCGAATGTTGAGAAGTTGCTGGCTTCCGGCAAAAAGACTTGGTACGAAGACGACGCCAAGACTGCGTCAGGCCGCGCTTTTTTCGATCTGGCAACTGGCAACTGGAAGCCGGCAACTGTTCCAGAGGGTGTCTGGTCCGTGACTGTAGCGAAGAAGTCCAACGGCGTTGTGAAGAAAAATTCCGGCGCGTCGCTCGTGGATCTCGGCGATGGCGTCGCATGCATCGAGTTCCATTCCAAGATGAACTCGCTGGGCACCGACATCATCTCGCTGATCACGCAGACACTGAAGCCCGGCGGTCCCGGTGATGCCTTCGACGCTTTCGTCATCACCAACGACGCGAACAACTTCTCCGTCGGCGCGAACCTGATGCTGCTGCTGATGGCCGTTCAGGAAGAAGAGTGGGACGACGTCGACATGGTCATCCGCCAGTTCCAGGGCATGACGCAGGCGATCAAGTTCTCGCCCAAGCCGGTCGTGGTGGGAGCGTTCGGCTTGACGCTCGGCGGCGGAACCGAAATCTCCCTGCACGCTCCTGCCCGCCAGCCGCACGCCGAACTTTATACGGGGCTCGTGGAAGTCGGGGTCGGCTTGTTGCCCGGTGGCGGAGGCTGCAAAGAAATGCTGCTGCGAGCCATCGATAGCGCGACTTCCATTCGCCCCGACGGCCGTGGCGAATCCGTCGAACTGCTGGAAGCCATGAAGCGGGCTTTCGAAACGATCGCGATGGCGAAGGTCGCCACATCGGCACACGAAGCCCAGGCGCTTGGCTTCCTCTCCGACTCGGATGGCATCAGCATGAACCGCGAACGCGTTCTTGCCGATTGCAAAGCCCGCGCTCTTGAGCTTGCACGCAGCGGATACGAAGCGCCGATCATGCGCCCCGATATACCGGCGCCCGGCGAGAATATTCTGGCGACACTCAAGCTGGGCGTGTACATGATGCGCCAGGGCGACTACATCAGCGACCACGAAGTGAAGATCGGAAACAAGGTCGCCGAAGTCCTCTGCGGCGGACACGTTACGCCAGGCACACCGGTGAGCGAGCAATACATCCTCGACCTCGAACGCGAAGGCTTCAAGTCGCTCTGCGGCGAAAAGAAAACGCAGGAACGAATCCAGTACACGCTGAAGACAGGAAAGACGCTCCGAAATTAATTTAGGAACCAAGAGTTACAAATTAGCGATCATGAATATAAAGATCAATAAATGCCTAACTACGCTGTCCTAAAAACTTCCGCCGGCCGACCCAAGGTAGGATCGCCGGCGGAAGTTGCTTCCCTTCTCCTGACCTTGCCCAGAACCAACTCTTACTTCTTCTCGTCCATCTTGGTTGTTTGCGACGCGTTCACCACGGGCTTCTTCTGCGCGCCGCCTTTGGCGACCACCTCTTTCGGCGTCCAGTAATCGGGTGCAGCTGCGATCACGTCGGGCGCAGGATTGCTGATCTCCGGGAGGAAGTGCGAGATGATCGTCTCGGTGTTCACCACGATCTCCGACGCCGTTTTGAGGTAACGCTCGTAGGCCTCATCGCCCATCGCCTTGCGCAACGGAGGGATCGAATCGAAGCCGTCCATCGACTTCTCCAGCGTCGTCACGTAAAACATCGTTCCCTCCTGGCCCGCCTCGCCCTGGGACACCAGCGTCGTCACATCGGGAGAACTCTTCTCGCGCGCGGCCTTGACGTCTTTCAG
>Ga0307478_10001438_pt1 | contig 20577 bp, 15 predicted proteins | sample atmos_gasesECM4C_2_FD_203713 | JGI IMG/M metagenome (GOLD analysis project Ga0307478, IMG submission 203713) | Hardwood forest soil microbial communities from Morgan-Monroe State Forest, Indiana, United States - atmos_gasesECM4C_05 | ecosystem: Environmental > Terrestrial > Soil > Temperate... | reverse complement strand
GTCGCTCGCACGACCTCCGCCGCACCTTGCATGTGATCCCAATGGCCGTGCGTGAGCCACAGCTCTACCAGCCGGCATTTTTCCCTGCGCAATATCGTTTCCACCTCCGCCCACACACCGCCCGGTGCGTCGATCAAAACCGCCTCGCCGCGCACCGGCTCGGTCAACAAGTAGGCATTGGTCTCGATCGGCCCGGCGGGCAGGATGTGGATGTTCATTGATGATGGGTAATTGGTAATTAGTAGTTAGTAGTTGGTCAATTGCGGCGGGTATCTTGGCGATCGGAGTTGGTATTGAGTCGTTGGTTTCAACCTGCCGTTTGCCCTGTCCTCCGTCCTGTCCGCTGTGGCTTTAGCGAAGGCGGAAGCTCGATGAGCGAAGGAGGGCGTCCAAACTAACCACCAAATACAAACTACTAATTACTCCTGGTTCGAAAAAATCCCTTTCACTCGCCCGTTTCCCTTGCTAACCAAGTCGTCCTTTATGCCGACGCTGAAGTTCGCCGTTCTCGCTGGAGACTACATTGGGCCCGAGGTCATGACCGAGGCCCTGCGCGTGCTTGAGCACGTCGCCAGGCAGGAAAAGCTCATCCTCTCCTACCAGCTCGCCGACGTCGGCGGCGCCGGCATCGACCGCCACGGCAAGGCGCTGCCCGACTCCACGCTCCAACTTTGTGCCGCGTCCGACGCCATCCTGTTCGGCTCGGTCGGCGGCCCGAAGTGGGAAAAACTTCCGCCCCGGGAACAGCCCGAGCGCGCCGCGCTCCTGCCGTTGCGCAAGTATTTCACGCTTTTCGCCAACATCCGCCCCGGATTGCTCTACCGCGAGCTCACCGACGCGTCCCCGCTAAAGACCGCGCGCATCCCCGATGGCATCGATATCGTCTGCATCCGCGAGCTCACCGGCGGCCTTTACTTCGGCAAACCCAAGGAAACCACCACGCTTCCGGACGGCGACGTGCAGGCCGTGGACACGATGGTTTACCGCAAGAGCGAGATCGAGCGCATCACCGCCACGGCCATTGCCACCGCCCGCTCGCGCAAGAAAAAACTTTGCTCGGTCGACAAGGCCAACGTCCTTGAAACCTCCGTCCTCTGGCGCAAGACGGTGACCGACTACGTGGCCAAGCACGCGCCCGAGCTCGAGCTCACCCACATGTATGTGGACAATGCCGCGATGCAGCTCGCGCGCGACCCGAACCAATTCGACGTGTTCGTGACCGAAAACATGTTTGGCGACATCCTTTCCGACGAGATGGCCGTGATCTGCGGCTCGCTCGGCATGCTGTCGTCCGCCTCGCTGGGCGCCGGAAAAAACTCCCTCGGCCTGCCCTTCGGCCTCTACGAACCCGCCGGCGGCACCGCGCCCGACATCGCCGGAAAGGGCATCGCCAATCCCTGCGCCCAAATCCTCTCCGTCGCGCTGATGCTGCGCTTCAGCTTCGGCCTCGATAAAACGGCGCTGCGCATCGAGACCGCCGTGAAAAAAGCCGTGACCAGCGGCACCCGCACCGGCGACATCGCCTTCGGTGGAAAATCCGTCGGCACCAAGGCCATGGCCGACGCGATCATTGCCGCGCTTGTTTAACACGAAGATCGCAAAGTAACGCAAAGGATAAAAGCCTTGTTTTCTACTTCGCGACCTTTGCGATCTTGGTGTAAGACCCTTCTTCCATGACTTCTGCTGAGATCCGCCAGTCGTTCCTCGATTTCTTCGCCGCACACGGCCACACGATCGTCCCGTCGTCGTCGCTGCGGCCGGACTCGCCCGGTTTGCTCTTCACCAATGCCGGCATGAACCAGTTCGTGCCCATTTTCCTGGGCGACCGGAAGCCCGATGTCTCGCATTGGGCCGGCGCGAAGCCCGGCCAGGACACGCGCGCGGCCGACACGCAGAAATGCATCCGCGCCGGCGGCAAGCACAACGATCTCGAGGATGTCGGCTTCGATACCTACCATCACACGCTGTTCGAAATGCTCGGCAACTGGTCCTTCGGCGACTACTTCAAAAAGGAGTCGCTCACCTGGGGTTGGGAGCTGCTCACCAAAACCTGGGGCATCCCGCCGAAGCGTCTCTTCGCCACGGTTTATTTCCCCGACAAGACCACGGGCGAGCCCTCCGATTTTGACCAGGAAGCCCACGATATCTGGGCTGCGATCTTCCGCAAGGCCGGCCTCGATCCCACGGTTCACATCGTAAACGGCAACAAAAAGGACAACTTCTGGATGATGGGCGACACCGGCCCCTGCGGCCCGTGCTCGGAAATCCACTTCAACCTCAACGAAAAAGACGACGAGGACGCCGGCCGCTCACTCGTCAACAAGGGATCGCCGCGCTGCATCGAGATCTGGAACCACGTCTTCATCCAGTTCAACGCCAACGCCGACGGCACCTTCTCGCCGCTCGCCGCGAAACACGTCGATACCGGCATGGGCTTCGAGCGCGTCGCCGGCATCCACGCGACGACGAAGGGCTTCAAGGATTTTTCCAAGGACCCATCAAACTACAATGCCGACGTTTTTGCGCCGCTCTTCAAAAAAATCGCCGAACTCTCCCAAAAAACTTACCACGGAACCGTCCCGACCAGGCGCGAAGGACTGAGCGAGCAGGAAAACATCGATGTGGCCTTCCGCGTGCTCGCCGACCACGCGCGCTGTGTTTCCTGCGCCATTGCCGACGGCATCCTGCCTTCCAATGACGGACGCAATTACGTCATCCGCCGCATTCTCCGCCGTGGAATTCTTTACGGCAAGAAACTCGGCCTCGCGACCGGATTTTTCGAGCAACTCGTCGCACCCGTTGTCGAATCCCTGGGCTCGGTTTTTCCCGAACTGAAACAGCAGCAGGACATCATTCGACGAGCGATCCACAGTGAAGAAGAATCTTTTGGTAATACCTTGGATCGAGGTCTCAAAGAATTTGAAGCAGCCGATCTTTATGAGCGTAAGATTAAGGGTGACTTCGCCTTCCGACTTTACGACACCTACGGATTTCCGCTCGATATGACTCAGTTGCTTGCGACTGAGCGCGGTTTAATTGTCGATGTTGCAGGTTTCGAAGCCGAAATGGAAAAGCAACGCAATCGCGGTCGCGCCTCGCAGAAAAAAGAAATTGTCGTCGCCGCGACCGAGGGTTCCGAGGCGACTGATCAAAAAGCCACAAAATTTCTCGGCTACACACAGACAAACGCCCATGCGCAGCTCGTCGAGGTCGTAAAGTCAGGCCAGGACACATTCCTCGTATTCGATCAGACTCCGTTTTACGCCGAGATGGGTGGCCAGGCCGGCGACACCGGCACCGCGCTGATCAACGGTCACTCGTTCGATGTCAGTGATACGATCAAGGATAAAGCGGGCCGACATCTGCACAAGCTGGCCGCAACCGTGAACCGTGAACTGCCAACCGTGAACTCAGCGGCCACGCTGAGCGTCGACGCCATCCGGCGGCGGGCGATTTCCCGCCACCATTCCGCGACGCATCTTTTGCACTGGGCGTTGCGCAAGGTTCTCGGCACGCATGTCCGGCAGGCCGGCACGCACAAGACGCCCGATCGCCTGCGTTTCGATTTTTCCCACTTCGAGGCCGTGACCCATGCGCAACTCCTCGAGATCGAGCAACTCGTCAACGAGCGCGTGATCGACAATGCGAAGGTCGAGGCCTACGAGACCGAGTTCGATAAAAAACCCGAGGGCACCCTCGCCTTCTTCGGCGACAAGTACGGCAAGATCGTCCGCGTCGTCGACATCGGCGGCTACAGCCGCGAGCTCTGCGGCGGCACGCACGTCGGGAGCACGGGAGAAATCGGCCTGGTGAAAGTCGTGGCCGAAAGCGCCATCGCCGCGGGTACGCGTCGCATCGAGGCCGTCGCCGGCCAGGCCGCGATCGATTTTATCGCCCACCGCGAAGCCGCGCTCGCGGCGGTGAGCGCCCACCTTTCCGCCGGTCCGGCCGATGTCGTCAAAAAACTCGAGACGATCCTCGCGCACCAGAAAGAACTCGAAAAGAAACTCAAGGGCTTCGAACAAAAGGCCTCGGCCGGGCTTTCCGACGACCTTGCCGCCAAGGCCACGGTTCGCGATGGTCTGAAATTTGTTTCCGCTGCCGTCGCGGCAGATTCGCCTGAATCTCTCCGCGGCCTTGGCGCGCAGATCCTGGCCAAGCTCGGCGAAGGCGTGGTCGTGCTCGGCACGGCGTTCGGCGACAAAGCCACGGTGGTCGCCTTCTGCTCGCCCGCCGCGATCAAAGCCGGCCACCAGGCCGGCAAGCTTGTGAACGAACTCAGCCTGAAACTCGGCGGCAAAGGCGGCGGCAAGCCGGACTTCGCCATGGGCGGCGGCCGCGATGTGAGCAAACTCACGGAAGTGCTGCGCACTCCGTGAACGCCCAACACCCAACATTCAACGTCCAACGCCCAAGTTCTTGGCCCATTTGACCAACTACCAAATACCAATTACGCTTCCTTCCATGATCACTTACTCCGCTCCCGATTTTACCCAACATCCGCCGCGCAGCCCGCGCGTCCGCATCGGCGGTTTCGTGCACCTGCCGCGCCTGCTCGACAAGGCCCGCGCTTGCGCTGGCGGCAAGCTGGGCGAATTCATTTATCCCTGTCCGCTGGACAAGCGTTTCTTCGCGTTCACCGGGATCGATCCGGACGCATTCCTGTCCGCCGTGAAATCCGGCAAGGGCGATGTCGAGATGCTCGCCTGGGTCAACGAACACACGAAGCCCGCGCGCACGGCCTGGGAAATCGAGGCCTGGTCAGGCTGGCTGGAAGCGCTCGGCCCCGGCGACGTCAAGCGCCACGCCGGCATGTCCGAGGACATCGCCAAACTCGCGCCGGGACGCGACGACATCCGCACGAATTTCGACCGGCTGGATCTTGACGATTACATCAGCTTTGGGGGGCGCGCGTGAGACGCGAGGAGTCGGTATTTGGTCGCTGACTTTTCGTAGTTGGTTTCGATCTTGCTCCGCCAACTGAAGTTTTTGCGACGGAGGCGTCCTGACCAATTACCAAATCCCAACTACTAATTACACACGGGTGTTAACCCGTGATCAGCGGCACGAAGCTCACGGCGCCGAGATCGAAGCGGCGGATCTCGCCGGCGGAGGTTTTTTCGACCAACAGCAGAGTCTGGCTTTCACCGGCTTCGCCTTCCGGAGCGACCAGCCGGCCGCCGATTTTGAGCTGGGCGAGGAGGCGGTGCGGAATTTCGCGCGCCGCCGCGGTGAGAATGATCGCATCAAACGGCACGGCTTCCGGCCAGCCGTGCGCGCCGTCGTCGATGCGCAGCGCGATGTTCTTGTAGCCCAGCTTCGCCAGGCGTTGTTTCGCCCCGACGGAGAGCTCGGGAATTCGCTCGATGGAAAAAATCTCCGCCGCCAGCTCCGCGAGAATCGCCGTCTGATAGCCGCTGCCGGTGCCGATTTCAAGCACGCGGCTCAAGGGCGTGAGCGCGAGCTGCGCCGTCATGAACGCGACGAGCGAGGGCTGGGAAATGGCCTGGCCATGCCCGATCGGCAGTGCCTTGTCCTGGTGGGCCTGCGCCAACAGATCCCGCGGTACAAATTGCTCGCGTGGAACCGCGCGCATGGCGCGCGCAACGTCGACAGGAATCTCGTGGCCAAACATGCGGGAAACGACCATAGGTTCGCCCAGGCAGCGTTTGGCCGCAAGCGGCGGAGGGTTTTTTATCACTCTCGTGCTCGTTATCGTTCTCATTCTCCATTGCGGATGAGAGAACGAGAAAGATTACGATCATGAGAATGATCCTATCGGTACAGCGCGGTCACCGGCGAAGCGGTGAGAACATTGTATTGGCGCATGGCGAGGCGCCACCACTCCGCCAGCGCGCCCGCGGGCAGGCTCCAGAGTTCGCGGTGCAGCCAGATCATTGACTCGGCATCGAGGAGCAGCCCCATCTTTTGCTTGGCCGTAAGCTCCTCCGGCCCTTCGCGGAGCAGGCGTTGGCGGAGGTGGTGAAAATATTCGCGTGCCTCCTCGCCGGCCTGACGCTGGTGCAGGAGCGCGACGTGCATGGCATTGATGTAGGGATCGAGCACGGCTTGCAGCAGGCCGTAATCGTCGCGCAACGGCTCGATCGGCGTCAGGTGGCGGTAACACGCGGCAAGGTTCTGATCGAGACGCTTGAGCTCGAAGGGCGTCTGGGTTTCCTCCGGCGTAAGAAACAGCCCGAGCTGGCGGGTACGCCGGCCCATGCCGGCCTTGCTCAAAAGAATCTCCAGCGGGATGGAAAAGACCAGGCCGGCGATCACCGGGCTGAGCCACCAGAAAAACGAAGGCAGCAGCACGAGGACCGAGATACCCCAGACCAGGCCGAATATCGTGTGCCATGCGTGGGTGAGGATGGCTTCGCGCCAGTCGGCATCATCACCGTTCGTGCTGCGGCGTTGCGTCGCCCACGATGCGCCCTGCCCCAGCAGCGTAAAAAGGACAAACCGGGCGTTGAACATCATGTTAATGGGTGCGAGCAGTGCGGAGATGATTGTCTCCAGCAAGGCACTGAGGGCGAGGCGCAGCGGGCCGCCGAACTTCGCGGCTTCCGTCCGATTTTGGGCCGTGATGATAACCGAGATGATCTTCGGCAGAAACAGCAGGAGCATCGTCAGCACAAAGAGCGTGAACGCCTCGGGCACCTCGATGACGTAGCCCAAAATCGAGGTTACATCCTCGGGCCGGAGCACATTTACGCCGGATATTTTGAGCAGATCCAACACCCGGACGGTGCTCAGGATCAAAAACAGGAGCCAGAGCGGCGACGAGATGTAGGAAAGGACGCCGAAAAGCAGGTGCAGGCGGTTGGCCGGATGAAAGCCGCGCGCGGTGAGGAGCCAGGTGTGCTGAAGATTGCCCTGGCACCAGCGGCGGTCGCGCTTGGCGTTGTCAATGACCGTGGGCGGGCCCTCCTCATAGGTGCCTTCGATATCTTGGGCGAGCCACACGGCCCAGCCGGCCTTGCGGATGAGCGCGGCTTCGACGAAATCATGCGAGAGGATGCGCCCGCCAAAGGGTTCGCTGCCCGGCAGGTCGGGCAGCGCGCAATGGGCCATGAACGGCTGCACGCGAATAATGGCGTTGTGGCCCCAGTAATTTCCGTCGCCCTGCTGCCAGTAGTTAAGGCCGGCCAGGAAAAGCGGACTGTAGAGCCGGTTGGCGAACGATTGCAGGCGGGCATACAGCGTCGTGCCGTTCGCGATGCGCGGCGCGGTCTGGATGATGCCGACGTGGGGATTTTTCTCCATCATCGCCACAAGCTGCACAAGCGCCCGGCCGGTCATGATGCTATCGGCGTCGAGCACGGCCATGTAGCGATAGCGCCGGCCCCAGCGCCGGAGAAAATCGGCGACATTGCCGGCCTTCTTATTGATGGGCTGTCGGCGTTTGCGGTAGAAAATTTTCCCAAAACCGCCGACCTGCTTGCAGAGCTCCGCCCAGGCGACCTCCTCGCGAATCCACTGGTTCGGCTGGGTTGAATCGCTGAGGATGAAAAAATCGAAGAACTCGAGTTTTTTTGTCTCTTCCACCGAGCGAAAAATCACGCGCAGCCCTTCCAGGACCCGGCTGACGTCCTCGTTGAACACCGGCATGACAATGGCGGTGCTGCCGAGCGGCGGATCATCATTCCAATTCACCGACCGCGTGATCCGGCAGGAATCGCCACCGCGGTTAATGACATAGAAGCCCACCATGGCCAGGCAGAAGCCGGTGGCGACATGCGCAAAAAGAATGACGAACAGAATGAGAATGGCGATCCCGCTCGCCCCGACACTGTCGCGCCACACCAAATCGGCCATGTACCACGTGGCGAAACTCGTCAGCAAGATGATGCAGGAAAAGAACAAAAACCGCCGGCGCTGAAGGCGGCGAGGATTGATCTGGTCGGCGTCGAAAAGCTTCATGGCATGGCCGCCGGCGGCACCCTTGGGTCCATCTTGATCCGGGCGATGCGAGTTTGAAGATGCCCACTCACCGGGTGGCGTGGAAAATCAGCGCGAGCGCGGCCAGAAACAGGGCCCAGAGGAAAAGGGCGCGCAGCAACGGCCACTTCCCGAAGCGCTCCAGCGTTTCGCCCGCAACCTCACTGATGGCGCCAAGCTCGATCGGCCGTGGCACCATGCTCGACACCGCGAGATCGGGGCCGGCCCGCATGAAGCTGGATTGCATGGCGTGCGCAAAATCGGGCGGGATGTTGTCCTCGTCGAGAAACGCATAGGGCCATTTTTGCGGACCATCGGAAAGCAGCAGCGCGATCCGGCCGTCGATGGCGATGCGGTCGTGCGGCTGGCCGCGTTCGCCGAGCACTTCGCCAAACCAGGTGTCGAGCATGGCCTCGGTTTCCTCGGCGGCAAGCGTGGTGGGATCAAGCGCGGGGTGCTCGGCATGACGGTGCGCGGCGCGTTCGAGGATTTTCTCGATGAGCCGGCTCTGGTGAAGACGATTATGGATGCGGTGCGCGCGCAGATAATCCTCGACGCGCACGTAAGCCGCATTCCACGCCTCCATCGAGCCGGTTTTGGGCCGGAAGGTGCTGAAGGGCCCAGCTATGGATTCCAAAGGTAGCTCCATGTTTCGGTGAGAATATGGGGCGGATGCCGCAGGAAGCAACGGAGTTCAACCGGCCGCCCCGTGCCATCGGGTTTCAACGAGAAGGCGACCCGCCAGGTGCCATTGTAAGGATTGCTTTGCAAAGTGCTGCTTACCAATCGCGCACCCTCGCCAACGGTGACGACCGGTTGGAGATCGGGATCGGCATGCCGCCCATGCAAATAAGGGCTGTCAAAATCCACCACAAATCGCTGCAAATCGGTTTCATAGGTTTTGCTGCGGCCGAGCCGCGTAGCCACGGTGTAACCCGCCGGCGGGCGCACGCCACCGGGCTGGGTTTCCAGGAACCAATGCAATTTGTATTCATAGTCGATCGGATCGCCAACGGGAGGGAGTTTTTCCGGCACCCAGAAAGCGACGATGTTATCGCTGGATTCGTCCGGCGTCGGCAACTCGACCAGGCGCACGGAGCCATGACCCCACTGCCCGACCGGCTCCACCCACGCACTCGGGCGAAGCTGGTAGGAAGCCTCGAGATCCTGATAATCATCAAAATTCCGATCGCGTTGCATGAGACCGAAGCCGCGTGGATTTTCATCGTCGAACGACGCGACGTTGACTTGCGCAGGATTTACGAGCGGCCGCCACATCCATTCGCCGTCGCCGCGCGCCAGCTGCAAACCATCGGAGTCGTGCACCTCGGGCCGGTAGTCGTCGAAGTTGCCGTTGGAATTCTTGCCATGCCAGAACATGCTGGTCAGCGGCGCGAAGCCCAGCGATTTGATCTCTTTGCGGCAGTAAAGCGTCACCCGCACCTGCATGATCGTGTCGATCCCGGGCGTGATGATGAACCGGTAGGCCCCGGTCACGCTCGGGCTGTCTAACAGGGCATAGAGGACGAGCTGCTTTGCATCCGGCAAGGGCTTCTTCACCCAGAATTCCTTGAACATGGGAAATTCCTCTCCCCCCGGTTCGCCGCAATTCACCGCCAGGCCGCGCGCGGACAGTCCATAGAGCATGTTCTGCCCGAGTGCGCGGAAGTAGCTCGCGCCGAGAAAGACGGCGAGTTCATCGAGATAATTGGCATTGTTAAGCGGATAATGAATGCGAAACCCGGCGTAACCCATGTCTGGCGGGATGAAGCCAAGTTCGGTGTTTTTGCCGTAGTCAAAGAGCGCGGACTTGAAGGGAATGAGCTGCGGCTCCCTGCCCACGATCTCGGAGATTTGCACCGGCTCCTTAAAGTCGCGGCCCAAATGGAAAAACTGGAGTTGAAACGGCAGCCCTTCGCGCCGCCACCAGGCTTTCTCCGGCTTGAAGCGGATGTCGCGATACTGGTCGTAAGTCAGCCTGAGCAGCGAATCGGGCACCGGCACTTCCGAGGACGGCGGCGCGTAGGGCCGGAGAGCGAGCACCCTTGCTTGGTAGCGCAGCGTGTCGAAATCAAACGGCATGTCGGCCGCGTTCGCCACGGCGAAAATCGCGCAGAATCCAAACCCAAGCAGCGGGAGGGAGTTTTTTTTCATTTCTACAAAAAGTAACCGCGCTGCTTTTCGTTGATGGCCAGGCCGGCGCGCTCCATCACCTTGAGCAAGTCCTCCCACACGGCGCGCTTGGCCCGACGGGTATCGTTGTGCAGCAGGTAGGACGGATGGTAGGTCACCATGACAGGCTTTCCGGCAAACTGTTTCCACTGTCCGCGAATTTCGCCGAGTGATTTGAAATTATCCGCGCCGAGCAAGCCTTTGGCCGCGGTTGCGCCGAGCGCGACGATCAGCGAAGGATCGACCACTTCGATTTGCGCGCGCAAAAATGGCAGGCAGTAGGCCATCTCCTCGGCCGTGGGCGGACGGTTGCCAAAGGTCGTCGGCATTTCGGGCCGCCAGTTCATGATGTTGCCGATGTAAACATCCTCGCGCCGCAGGCCCATCGCCTGGATCATTTTGTTGAGCAGCTGGCCCGCCGGGCCGACAAATGGCTCGCCCTGCTGCTCTTCCTCGGCGCCCGGCGCCTCGCCGCAGAAAAAAATCCTCGCCTCGGCATCGCCCACGCCAAAAACCACCTGTTTGCCCGGGCGGACATGCGCGCGGCAAACCGCATCGCCCAGCACGCGCTCACGCAGTGCCGCCCACCGCGTCCGCTTGTCGCCGGACGGCAGCGTCACCACCGGCGGAGGCGGAAGGCTGGTGGCGGGAGCGGATCGAAGGGGCGTTTCTTTCGTTGGAACATCCGGCTCCAGCAAAGGCCGCGTACCCGGCGCCGCGGCAACCTCCCGTCTCGCGCCGGCGCCTCCTTGCCGGCGCTGCACGACATCGCGCAGCGCCGCGAGGTTTTCCTCCGACACGGAAACCGTGCGCACACCCGTGGCCTTCAGGCGTTTTAACTCGTCGGTCAGAGCGGTGAGGACGGTGCGCATTATCTGTAGACAAGCAGCTTTTCGACATACTTGCCGAGCAAGTCGAATTCCAAATTCACCCGCTCCCCGGCGCGCCGCTGGCCCGTGTTGGTCACGGCCAGGGTGTGCGGGATCAGCCACACGGCGAATGCGTCGCCGTCGACTTCGGCCACGGTCAGCGAAATGCCATCAATGGCAATGCTGCCCTTGGGCACAAGGTTGCGTCCGTCACCCGCCGGTACGCGCACGCGCAGGTAGAAGTCGTTTCCCCGCTGCTCAAACACTTCGATCACGCCCTGCGCATCGATATGCCCGGTCACGAAGTGCCCGCCGATTTTGCCGTCGAAGCGCAGGCTGCGCTCGAGGTTGACCGCCGCACCCGGGCTCAACACCTCAAAATTAGTCAGGCGGCGCGTCTCTTCGAGCACATCGAAAAAAAGATGTTTTGCGTCGATGGCCGCGACCGTCAGGCAGCAGCCGTTGACGGCGATGCTGTCGCCGGGCGCGGCATCGCGCCGCGCAATTTCGGCGGAAATCTTCAGTTGCCACGCGCTCGCCGCGAGGGCGAAGGAAACGACCTGGCCGGTTTCTTCAACAATTCCGGTGAACATAAAAATCTTCTTTAGAGGTGGAGCGCGTTGACCGCAACGCGCTCGAAGCGTCTTGAGGACAAGCCCCTCGACCTGCTCGGAGCCTTGAGCTTGTCGAAACGGCTCGGGGCCCTGAGTCCCTCGACAATGCTCGGGACCCTGAGCTTGCCGAACGGGCTCATCGAATGGGCCGCTCCGCCCGACAAGCGGCGACGCGGCCACACTGGCGCGGAGTGATTGACGGTGTTGGGCAATCCTTCACAGTGGTGGGTCTTACACATGGCAATAGATGGCAAAGACTACGACTTTCTCAAAATTGAGCCCCATTGGCAAACTTTCTGGGAAAAAAACCGCACATTCCAAAGCCCGGACGATTCAGCCAAGCCAAAATACTACGTGCTGGACATGTTCCCCTACCCGTCCGGCGCGGGTCTGCATATCGGTCATCCCGAGGGCTATACCGCGACTGACATCGTGGCGCGCTGCCGGCGGGCGCGCGGCTTCAATGTGCTGCACCCGATGGGCTGGGATGCATTTGGCCTGCCGGCCGAACAGCATGCGGTAAAAACCGGCACGCATCCGGCCCTCAACACGCAGAACAACATCGCGAACTTTCGCCGCCAGATCAAGGCGCTCGGCTTCAGCTACGATTGGGAGCGCGAAATCGACACGACCGACCCGCGCTATTACCGCTGGACCCAGTGGATTTTCCTGCAGCTCTTCAAGCGCGGTCTCGCCTACGTCGATGAACGCCCGGTGTGGTGGTGCCCGGAATTAAAAACGGTGCTGGCCAACGAGGAGGTCGTGGACGGCAAGAGCGAAGTCGGTGGTTTCCCCGTCGAACGCCGCAACCTCCGCCAGTGGGTCTTGCGGATCACCGCCTACGCCGAGCGGCTGCTGGCCGGTTTGAAGGACCTCGACTGGCCCGACTCGACCAAGCGCATGCAGGAGGCCTGGATCGGCCGCAGCGAGGGCGCGGAAATTCTATTTGAACTGGAAAACAAATCCCTCGGCGACCTGCGCGTTTTCACGACGCGGCCCGACACGCTTTTCGGCTGCACCTACATGGTGCTGGCGCCCGAGCACCCGTTGGTGGACAAACTGACCGCGCCCGCCCAACGCGATGCGGTTGTGGCGTACCAGAAAAAGGCCGCGGCCAAGAGCGATCTCGAGCGCACCGACCTCGCCAAGGAAAAGTCCGGCGTGTTCACCGGTTCGTTCGCCATCAATCCGGTCAACCGCCAGCGCGTGCCGATCTGGATCGCCGACTATGTGCTCACCGGCTACGGCACCGGCGCGATCATGGCCGTGCCTGCCCATGATTTTCGCGATCACGAGTTCGCCCAACTTTTCAAACTTCCGATTATCCTTGTAATCCAAGGTGATGTTCCTGGTGGAAAATTGGTGAACGAAGTGCTCCGAATTCCACGAAATGGAAAATTTGAAGATGAAGACACGCAACTGTCCCTCGAAGGAGTGATGGTAAATTCGGACTTTCTCAATGGCCTGACCTCCCAAGAAGCTCGGACCAAGATCACCGCTTGGCTCGAAGAGAAAAAACGCGGGACAAAGAAAATCAACTACAAGCTCCGCGACTGGCTGTTCTCGCGGCAGCGCTACTGGGGCGAGCCTATCCCAATCGTGTGGATACGTCAGGCCGATTATAAGCGCCTCGGCATGCCAGGGCCCAATGAGCCGATTGAATATGTCCACGACGATGGCAAGCGAATCGACTACGCCTTGGCTGTTCCCGAGTCCGCGCTGCCGCTGAAATTGCCCGAGGTGCAAAGCTACCTGCCCAGTGGCACGGGCGAAAGCCCGCTCGGCAATGTCACCGACTGGGCGGAAATTTGGTTTGAGGTTAAGACCGGCGAAGCCGTGCCGGCATCGCAGTCCAAGCCCGACGGTGATGACTGGGTGCGCGGCCGGCGCGAGACCAACACCATGCCGCAGTGGGCCGGCTCATGCTGGTATTACCTGCGGTTCATCGATCCGAAAAACGACCGCGCGTTCGCCGATCCGAAGCTGCTCGCCTACTGGGGCGTGCCCGATCTTTACGTCGGCGGCGCGGAGCAAGCCGTACTGCACCTGCTCTATGCGCGCTTCTGGCACAAGGTGCTTTTCGACCTCGGCGTCGTGCCACAGGACGAGCCTTTCAAAAGACTTTTCCACCAGGGTATCATCCTGGGCGAGGACGGTGAAAAGATGTCGAAGAGCCGCGGCAACGTGGCGAGTCCCGATACCATCATTGCGAGCCACGGCGCGGATACGCTGCGCCTTTACCTGATGTTCCTCGGCCCGCTTGAGGCGATGAAGCCGTGGAATCCGCGCGGGATCGAGGGCGTGCACCGCTTTTTGCAAAAAGTCTGGCGGGAATGCATCGGCCCCGACGGTGCGGCCAATCCGAAAATTTCCCCAACGGCGGTGGATTCCCCCGAGTTGGAAAAATTGCTGCACGAAACGATCAAGAAAGTCGGCGACGACATCGAAACGCTGCGCCTCAACACGGCGATTTCGCAGATGATGATTTTCGCCAACGCACTCCAGAAAGCGCCGCAGGTCAGCCGCGCTACCGTGCTGGCATTTTTACAGCTGCTGGCGCCCTTCGCGCCACATATCGCGGAGGAACTGTGGGAGCGGCTGGGCAAAAAGCCGTCGATTCAACAGGCACCATGGCCTCAGTTCGACGCCGCGAAGTTTGCCTCCGCCGACGTCACACTCGTCTTCCAAGTCAACGGCAAGCACCGCGCTGAATGGTCCGTGCCGGCCGGGTTGCCGGAGGCCGAGGCCGTGCGCTTGGCCACCGACCATCCGCGCGTTGCACCCTATCTTGTCGGGAAAACAATCCGTCGGGTCATTTATGTGCCGGGAAAAATCCTGAATTTGGTAATTTAATAAGTTTTTTTGTAAAATTAACATTTTTTTGATAAAAAATCCTCGACATCGGTGCTTTTTTCCTATCTATTTTACTAAACAAGCGTAGCAGCACATGAACTGCAAAGCCCATTGAATTTTTCCATTCGCGGCCACCGGCATTAACGATGGAGCCATTATGAAAACCCCTCATCGTCTTTTTTTCCAACACCACAGCGCCCTCTTCATGGCCATTGCCATGGCCAGTGTTTTTTTTAGCCCCTGTTCGTTTGCAGTAGTCAGCGGCCCGGCCAGTAAACTCTTTGTCGCTGACCTAAAGGGCAAATCCGACCTGGACACGGTTAATTCGATCACTCCCCTGACGGAAAAGGCCGTGTTTGATGCCCAAGGCTCCAGCATTTTGACGAACAAGGATGCAAACAGCTCCATCGTCTATTCCAACGGGACAGGATTCTTTCTCGACTCGGACACGCGTCTTGACATCAAAATATTCGAGCAGGAGCCCTTCACGTTCAATCGCTACGAATTGGATGTGGAGCCGTCTGTTTCGCAAACGCAGGCGTATCTGTCGCACGGCCTCATTGGATTGTGCACGAACAGACTTGCTGCCGGCAGCAGCATGGTTTACTCGACTCCGCAAGCCACGATCGATATCCGTGGCAGAAAAATCGTGATTGAGACAAGCAACTACGAGACCCGCGTTTCCGTCATCGAAGGCGATGTGACGGTGCGAAATTCCAACGGTGATGCCGGCGAGATCTTGCACGGTGGCCAGGAGGCCATTGTTCGCTCCAACGCAACAAAGGAAGCCAGCAGGATTGTCCACGTCGGCCAGATCTCGGATGAACGAAAGCAATTTCTAAACGATCGGGTTGCCATGGCATGCATCGCCAAGCGGACGGTGTATTTTGAGGTTGTTAATCACAAAAACGATGCCGGGGAAGCTACGCAGGAAATCCAGGCCTCCGCAGTTGTTCCCACCAATAAACCCACTGACTTCACGATAAGCCCGTCCCAGTTGACGCACTAATGCTGAAACCTGGTCGAGCGCATCCATGCAAGTTGCCCCTTTCTATCGCACCGGTTTGATTGTGCTGCTTGTCGGAGGAATCATCCCTGTGCCGGCCCGCGCCTTGCTCACATTTGACGAGGGACACGACCAGCTTTTTGCAACGGGAAGTCTCAGCCTGGCCTACGATTCGAATATAGCGGCAAATCGCTTTGCCCAGGCTGACATGATCTATTCAGCCGGCGCCGGTCTCGAATACTCGCGGCGAGCCGGCATCATTTCGGTGGATGCAAGTACCGGCATGTCCATCTCGCGTTTTAACAAAACCACCTCGGATGATTTTTCCGACCCGCATTTGCAGGCCGAATTCAGTGCCATGGACGATCTCATGACCGCTGATCTGACCCTGAGCGGAGCCCGCGAAAGCGAGGCCAACCTTGTGGCCGGCCTTCGCGCCGTCTCTTGGAATTATGCCGCCGGCCTTAGCACCAAATACCGCGTCACCGACCGCTACAGCGTGTCCGGCACCTTCAATTATACCTTGCAAGACTTTGTCACCAAATCGCCCTTCCTCAACAATCTCACCAGCTACAGCGCCGGGACGAATTTATACTACACCATCAACTCGGCCCGCGATTTTTTTGCGGGCTACAACTTCGGCCTTCAGAAAACCGGCGGCGGATTGAGCTTCTACGACCACTCATTCAATGTCGGCATTGACGGCAAAATCCTGCCCAAGCTCAACGGCACGGTCAGCGCCGGCTATGAATTTCAGGTTCCGCACGGATCAACCGATCGCAGCACGGGTTCGGCGACCGAGGCTGTCGGTCTGACCTGGAACTTCAGCCGGCGCTTGAAAATCACCGGGGATCTTTCCCAAAACTTCAGCACCGTGGCGACCAACAGTTCGGTCAACACGCTTGCCGCCAGCCTCGATGCCTCTTTCTCCATGAATTCCAAGACAATCCTCGCATGCGGCGTTGGCGGCGGCTACAATCGCTTTATCGGCGCGGCGGCGGCGGGACGGCACGACACCTATTTTACGTGGAATGCATCCGCGACCTACACCATCAATGATCATTTTACAACGTCCCTGGGTTACACCTATTATCAAAACTGGTCTACCGTGAGTTTCTCTGATTTTATCCGACACACAATTACCCTTGCGTTGAATATTCGCTTTTAGCCCGGTGCTGACATGACAACTTTCTTTCACTCCATGCGGCGGCTGCTGCTTCCACTCGCAGCCATCGTTGTGCTATGGGCTGGCCAACGGGCCTTGCGCGCCGAGCCTCCAGGCACGAAGGGGAATATTCCCAGCTACACCCTCACTGCGACCGATCGTTTGCGCATCGCCGTTTATCAGGAAGACGATCTGTCCAGCATCGTTCGCATCGATGCCAATGGTGAGGTCAACCTGCTGCTCGTCGGCGAAGTCAAGATCGCCGGTCTCACGGTGCGCGAGGCGCAGAAAGTCATCGAGGACGCCTACCGCGACGGACGCTTCCTACGAAATCCCCAAGTCATCATCACCGTCGAGGAATATGCGCCGCGCGAGGTGTCCATCGGCGGCCAGGTGCGCAATCCCGGACGCTACCCGTTGCCCATCGAATCCACCATGACCGTCATTGACCTCGTCACCAAGGCCGGTGGCCTCACGGACGTCGCCAAGGGGGGTTCGGTCACCATCACGCATATCACGCCCGATGGAAAAAAGATAACGACCACCGTGGATGTTGACAGTATTATCAAGGGCAAGGCTCAGGCCAAACCCGATGACACCAGCCTCCAGCTTCAGCCAGGGGACATTGTTTACGTCCCCGAACGCATCATTTAACTCTCGCGCACGATGGCCGAAACCAACCTAAAGCCGCCCTCCCCGCCGTCCAAGCCGTTGCACGGAAAGGACGACGAAGTCATCGAGCGCCGCACCCTGCGCGATTACTCCATCATCCTGCGCGAACGCTTTTGGCCCGGCTTTTTCGTGGCACTCCTTGTCGTCCTGCCGTTCGGATATTACCAGGCTCACCAACCGAAGATGTATCAAGCGCGCGCCACCATGGAGTTTGAAAAACCCGAGCGCGTCATCACCACCGAAGGCGTGGTCGATCCTGCAATCAAATCTGAAGGCGACCTCAATACCTACATCGAGGACATTACCAGCGCCAGCATGCGCAGGAAAGTCATCGAGTCGCTCACGCCCGACGAAGTCAAAATCCTCCAGCGTCCCTCCCTGAAAAACCTCGCGCCGGGTGAGGCCCCGCCACCCGCCTCGAGCCTCCTTGGCAGCCTCACGGTTGCTCCCGTGCACAATAGTTTTCTCATCAGTATCTCCGTCATCCACGAGGATCCGGAGGCCGCCGCGATCATCGCCAACCACTATATCGACCAATTCATGCGGTATCTGATGGAAAATGTCGGTGGGCGAAATGAAGCCGCGGTTGAATATCTCAAGACCCGCGGCAATGAACTTCGCCAGGAATCCGAGGACGCCGATCAACAACTCGAGACCTACATGAAGGCGAACAACCTGGTCTCGTTCGACAGCAGCGTGAACATCGTCACCGACCGGCTCAAAGCATTGAATAGCGCGCTGGAGACTTCCAGCCAGGATCGCCTGACACTCGAGACGCTTTTAAACCAGGTTGAGGACTATAAAAAAAATGGCCGCGACCTTCTGGAAGTCGCCTATATCGCCAATCATGGCGAAATCCCCGGCATCCGGTCCCATCTGGACGATCTCAAGCGCAACGAGTCGGCGCTCTCTGAGCGCTACCTGGAACGCGATCCAAAGATGATCGACATCACCAAGGCCATCCAGGTGACCCAGGATCAGTTGAGCCAGGCCATCGAACTCGCGATCGAAGAACTCCAGACCAGTCTCGACAAGGCCCGCACGACCGAAAGCACCCTGCAGGTTGACTATGGAAAGCAGGAACAGGAACAGCTCCGTCTCCGCGACCTGTCGGTCAAATATCGTATCCTGGAAAACCAGGCCCAGGCGGCCAAAAGCAACTATACCCAGATTCTCGACCGTCTTAATCAGGCTACCAATTACAAAAATCTCGAAAATATCCCGGTCCATCCGCTCGACAAAGCCACGCCGCCGATCGGCTCGCCTTTCACGCCCAACCTCAGCCACATCCGCAATGTTTGCCTTGGCCTCGGCCTTCTTATTTTCGTCAGTGTCGCCGTCGGCCTCAGCTTTCTCGACGACCGCATCAAAAGCGCCTGGGACGTCGAATCCTTCATCGGTGTCAGCCTTCTTGGCATCATCCCGGATCTGGGTGGCATCAAGGATGAGGACAAATATTCCCTCATTCTCAACGGTTCGACCACGACCGGCGCCGAGTCGTTTCTCAGCGTTTACAGCTCGGTAAAAATCCATTCCAAGCTCGATTTTCCAAAGTCAATTCTCATCACCAGCACCATCCCTGGTGAAGGCAAGACCCTGGTCTCCTGCAACCTCGCCAGCGCCTTCGCCCGCCACGGCAAGCGTACCCTGCTGATTGATTGCGACCTGCGCCGGCCGATGTTGCACCGGCACTTCAAGCAGGAAAATAAGCTCGGCCTCATTCCTTGGTTTGAAAACGGCGCCCTTCTCGATGATGACCTCATCCGCAATCCCCATCTGGGTATCGTGCAAATCGCCGAGGATTTTTACCTCCTTTGCTCCGGTGGACGTTCCAAAACCCCCACGGAAGCCCTGGAGAACCCCGCCTTCGGCCAGCTCATCGACCGCCTGAAAAAACAATTTGAACTTGTCATCGTGGACTCTCCGCCGCTCGGCGCCGTCACCGATTCGCTCCTCATCGCGGAGCACACCGACGAGATCATCTACGTTTGCCGTTTCAACCGCACCAACCGCAAGCACATCAAGCTTTACATCCGCAGCCTGCATAACAGCAAGAACGAGATCCTTGGCATTGTCCTCAACGGCCTTTCGCCGCGCCGCATCGAGTATTACTCCAATTACCGTTACTACCGTAGCTACAAAAAGTATTACGGCACGCAAACGTAGGAAAAACTGAAGGGCTGAATGCCCGGTCTTGGTAGTAGGACGGTTGCTGTTGGATGCGGGATGTTCGGTTGAATCCTTCGGTCCTTCAGCTATTCAGTTTTTCAGCCTTTCTCTTAAACAGCTTTTCAGCCTTTTTAGATCCGTGTCTTCCGCCTTTCTTCCGGCAAACTTTGATCCGGCAAAACCCATCGCTCTCATCGCCGGCCAGGGCCACTATCCCGTGCTCACCGCCGAGGCGATTCGCCGCGCCGGTGTGCCGCTCAAGCTCATCGCCTTCGAGGAGGAGACCCGCTCCGATCTCGTCGCGTCCTTTGCTCCCGCCGACCGCGAGGCCATCGTCGTCGGCCAGCTCGGCAAAATGCTCAAGAGCCTGGAAAACTTCCGCGCCGGCTACGCCCTCATGGCCGGACAGGTCACGCCGCGCCGCCTCTTTAAGAGCCTGCACCAGCTCGACCTGAAAGCCGCGCAAATCCTGCTTTCCCTCAAGCGCCGCAACGCCGAGACCATCTTCGGCGCCATTGCCGTCCAGATTGAAAAACTCGGCATCACCATGCTGGATGCGCGCTGCTTTCTCGACGACCAGCTCGCCACACCCGGTGTCATGACCGGCGGCCGCTTCCCCATCGAGCGGGATTACATCGACCATGGCGTCAATATTGCCCGTGAATGCGCCCGCCTCGACATCGGCCAGGGTTGCGTCGTGCGCAAAGGCACCGTGCTCGCGGTCGAGGCTTTCGAAGGCACCGACGAAATGCTTCGCCGTGCCGGCTCGTTCAAAACCGACGGCGCCCTCTTTGTGAAAACCGTGAAGACCGGCCAGGACTATCGCTTCGACGTGCCCGTCTTCGGTCAAAAAACCCTGGAAGCCATGCATGAAGCCGGCCTCACCGCCGCCGCCCTCGAAGCCGGTCGCGTCCTCATCCTCGACAAACCCGCCGTCCTCACCCAAGCCCGCACTTGGAGGATCAGCCTGCTCGGGTACGAGTGAGCCGAAAAAGTATCAGGTGTCAGTCGACAAGGACCAAGCATCAGGTATCAAGGATCAGGATTAGGAGGCACGAGTGGCCGGCTATCTTTGAACTAGGCACCTGGTACTTGAAACTTTGCGTCCAGGGCGCT
>Ga0307478_10001436_pt1 | contig 20617 bp, 26 predicted proteins | sample atmos_gasesECM4C_2_FD_203713 | JGI IMG/M metagenome (GOLD analysis project Ga0307478, IMG submission 203713) | Hardwood forest soil microbial communities from Morgan-Monroe State Forest, Indiana, United States - atmos_gasesECM4C_05 | ecosystem: Environmental > Terrestrial > Soil > Temperate... | reverse complement strand
CGGCACGGGTTCGTCGTGTTGATAAAGTTCAGTGTGAACGTGCAAGGGACACAGCCTGTCTGGTCGCCGCCTGGAGTGCAGGGACCGTACCAGGTGCCGTGCAGCGGCGCTGGTGGGATGAAGCAGCTACCGTCAGCCCGAAGGCAGCCGCAGCCACCGCAATTACAGCAATCGAGAAGGCAGCAATTGTCGTTTATGACGTAACCGATGGAGGGAGCCTCATCAACTACAAGATCCGCCGCCGCAATCTATGGGGCCAAGCGTGCCGCCGGAGCAGATATTTGCTGTTTGTGTGCATACGACGGTCTTTCCGTTGTAACAACATATTTTTGCGATGTACGTGATCGACAGCCCAGTTGTGCCGCCCGGGTTCCCGCACGACAGAATATCCCAGCCGCCGATGTTCGGGCGCACACTGGTGTCGGCCGTCGGGCCGCCAGGGGCACGATCACTCATGTAGATAGCCCAACCATAGAGCTGGTTGCTGCCAGCGCAGCCCTGCTGCGGCGCTACAAAGTTTGCCGGATCGTTCGCCGTGAAGGTAATCCCAACCGGATTGTTGTTCTGGTCGATTCGCTGGACCTGATAGGTCGCGATGCCACCGCCTGTCGAACCCGATCCACTGCCGGAGCCAGTGGCAGCGCCGATCTTCACGCGAGCGATAGTCGAACCGAAGGCCGGGGTTCCATATTTGAAGATCCCGCCATTCTGCCCATCCAGCCCCATCATCCTGATGTCGTCAAAGAAGTGGACCGGGTAGTTCGCGTAAACGTAGTTGTTCAGGGTGGCAGGTGCACCGACCTGCATACCTGATCCGTTGATGTTTGTCGCTCCAGTGTTAATGCGCATCGCTTCATAATCGAAGCCGTCTAGCGTTAGCGCAGGAGACATCTTGCTGGCGTCCGAAGGGAGCGCCTTGGCCATCACTGCATTTGTCGGTACATTCTGACCAGTCGGCAATTGGATCGCGACTGGGCCAGAATGAGAAAGCTGGGAGTTCGGATTGCCAAGTAGAAAGACGATAGCTTTTGCCCAACTCGGAGGGACGCCGAGTGCAACCAGCTTCGTGACGGCCCCCGCTATCGGAAACATTACCGGGCTCCGATTTCACGGAGCATCTTCTCGACCCACGTTTTGCTCAGCTCGCCGAGCGACGGTGCCGCGCCCATCTCGCGGTAGTGAAACTCAACCTTGCTGGCTAGGTCGTGCGCCGGCCCGTACTTCATGTGCTTGTCGTCCATCAGCCGGTACTCGAAGTATTCGTGAGCCGTCACAAACGGCCGCTCCTTCTCCGGCACGTCGCGCTCCACCCATATTTGTCCCTCTGGGATGAACAAATCTTCTGCGCACTGGCCTGACTCAACGAAGTCGGCCTTATACCGGTCGCGCACCTTGTCGCCGCTCACGAGCCAGACTTGCATCACGGGCTCGCCGGTCTTACCGATCTTTTCGATGTAAACCGCCGGGTCGGCCTTAACGGCGACGTTGCCTTTCGGCGCGTAACTGTTGGCTCGCTCGCGCAGGTGCCTCTGATAGAGCATCGCGTTGTCGTAGGCTTTACCTTTCGACAGCCCGCGGTTAAGAGCGCGAATTTCTTGCAACCCAGTGTGAACCAAGATTGCCCGTTCTTTCGGGTCGATGTTGCGACCCACCCATATCTGATCCTTCGGGACGAGTTCAGGCAGGTTCGCGTGCACGGCGTAGTCCGTGAACTCCTCATTCGCCAGCGACGAATCTCGGATCTTCGTCGGGTCCACAAGCTTCACGCTGATCTTCCCGTACTGGGCCTTGAACGGCGCTGCCCGCTTGTGGCCCAACACGGCGACGTGATTCGTGTCGAAAATGCCTTTCAGCGTGTGGTCGAGACTAGCCATCAGTTGGTAAACGTCGCAAGGCTGACCGCGAATCTAACTCGGACGCCTTCGACCTCTTCAACGACAAGGACGTGCCCTGCCCGGATGGCGTTATCAATGTCTCGCCCCTCTGGAGGTGGCGCGCCGTTGGGTAACGCGCGCGCTGGATCGAAGTGCCAGTCAGACTCCATGACGGGTCTCAAGAATTGCTTTAGCCCACTGGCGCAGATGCGCCGGTCGAACTCCGTGTGATCAGACCATTTTTTGACCGCCGAAAGGATCGGCACACGGTCAGGACCGAAATAGCCCCTGACCACGGCAATGCCGGCAATCCTTCGTTTCTTCTTACCCATGATGCCCGCATCCTTTCGGCGTTCGCGTTGCCACGTCCGCCGCGTAGTCTCCGCGCAGGCCCTCTAGATCAACTCTGTCTTGCGGATGGTGCAACGGCAGACCGCGCCGCAGCCGGTCCATGATGACCTGCATCTTCTCCTTCGATCCTGGCACCGCGTCCGTGGGCTCGAAGGCTTCGCGGCTAGGCTCGAAGTCGAAGTCATGGCCGAGCGTCTGAATGGCCTCGAAGACGTTACGCGGTGGCGCGACTCCGACCGGCGCTGTGCCCAGTCCCCTGCGTGCCAGGCGCCAGCGGCATCGGCCGCCGAACGGCACCCTTCGTCCGCAGGTTCGGCAGTGCTGATGGTTCATTCCTGTTCAACCCCAAGACCATCGAGCGAGAAAAATCGGATCGAATCCTGGCACTGGAAACCGGTCAGCATCACGGTCACATAACGTCTCGTGATCGAAAAATCACTCCCCCCGCTATCAAACTGATGGCGAGTATAGCCGATCTGGGCCTGGGCTACCTGGTCCACCGTGTCCCGATCGAGCGTCATCTCCTGCACGGCGCTCACGTCGTTCAGGGCGATCCGCAGGCCGTCGCCCTGGTCGATGTTCGAGTAGTACTGCGCCGGGCTCTGGTCGTTGTCGAACCAATGCCGGATGTCGAAGTACGCCTTGTTGTTCGTCGGCCCCCACACGATGCGCACGCCGCGGCCGAGTTCCTGGGGCTGCTCCTCGTCGCCGGCTACCGGCTGCACGACGAGCGGCAGGTTGCCAGTCTTGTAGGTCCAGGGGATAGCCCCCACGCGGTAGCTGTCCCCAACGGCTGGAGTGACTCCCCAGTTGTTCACGAAGTTGAATTGCGTGCCCGTGTGCGAGAGCACGATGTTCTCCTGGCCCTTGGCGAATCCGGAGATGATGGCCACCGGTGCCCCGATCATCGTGTCCCGGAAGGTTGCCGTCGAGTCCGTGAGCGTGTTGGTCGTCGCGGCCGTGACCGTCCCTGCCATCGTCCCCGTCTCGGTCGTGGAGTCGACCACGTCGGACGACCCCTGGCCTGCCAGGTGAACCAAGCCGCTCTTGCCTCCCAGCAGGCTTCGCCAGGCCCCGCTGATCGGGTAAACACACTGGGCCCCCATCGGCTCGTGATACGACTCCGGCCACCACTGGCGCGTCACCGCGTTGAAGCAGAGGGCCTGCTGCGGGTAGCTCTGGCCCGGCGTGCAGTAGAAAAACCGGGCCACCTTCTGTCGCGGGCTAGTCGAGACGAAGAACTTCGACGACTGGCTAAAGTCCATGAGCTGCTCGCGCCAATAATTCTGCACGTCCTCGCTGATCGGCTGCACGGTTCCGGCTTGCAGCACGTACGCGCCCTCCCTGTCCATCAAAAAGGCCACGTCGCCGATCGTCGCCCAGCAACGGTTGTTGAAGGCCCCGCGCGTCGCGACCAGGGAGAAGTTGCCGTCGAGCTTCGGGTTGCTCTGGTAGTCGAAGAGGATCAGGTGGTTGTTTTGCAGGAAGTAGCAGAAAGGCCCGTGGTTGAAGGCGCCGACGATTTCATCGTCGCGCTCCGTGAACTGCTGGCACTTGATCGAGTTTGCCGAGTTCGGATCGCTGTCGGGAACCGCTGGGTCGCCATTCGGAACTGATTCTCCCTCCCCAACCTCAGAAAAATAAACCACGTTGCGTTCCTGCGGCGCCGGACGGATCGTGTAGCCGATTAGGTTCCCGGTCGCCCCGCCGTAGTTGTTGGCCAGCGTGATCACGTCGATCACGGCCGCCCCGGTCAGCAAGTGCAGGTCGGCCGTGATCAGCGGCTGGGCGGAATCGTCGAGCGCACCCTCGAAGGTGAACGTGTAGATTCCTGTCGTCGTGTTGGCCACAACGCAGTTGCCGCTGCCGACCGTCCCCAGAGCGACAAATGCCGCTTGGATGGTCGCCACGTTCGCGTTGTAGGCGATGGGCGTTGTCGTGGCGCCATTGAACGTCAGCGTGTACGTGCCGGCGGTCGGCGTGCCGAGGTAGAGCGTCTGAACGCAATCGACGCCAGGGCTGCCCTGCACGGTGATCTTCGTCGCGATCGTGCCGCCGTTGAGGCTGGTCGTGTTGACGACGATCAGCGATTCCGGCGTGTCGGCGTAGATACCCTGGAAGGTGATCAGATACGGCCCACCGGCTCCGCCGGTGACCAGAAAGTTACTACCGCCCGTGGCCGTGTTTAGGGCCGACTGAACCGTGGCGCCAGTGGCGTTCCAAGCGATCGCGGCCGTCGTGTGGCCGTTCGTCGTGAGTGTGAACGTGCCGCTGGCGGTGCCAGGTGGCAGGCTGATTTCCTGGATCTCATTGGCCGCGCTTCCCCCGCCACCGCCGCCTCCGCCAGAACCGTTCTGCGTGGTGCATTGGATGGCCTGCACGGTGCAGTTGTTGAGCGGTGGTGCGCAGCTCGGCGCCTTCACGCCAGAGGAGAGAACGTCCGGCGTGATCGTGATCGTCATCTGCGGCACGTCTTCGCCCGCCAAAGCGCCCGTGTACGTGACCTGCCAAGCCATGACTCCTGCGCCGTAAAGGCTGTTGGCGTTCAGGGGCGCCCCACAGACGCCGCCGATTGCACCGGTGAAGGCTAGGTCGACAACGGAGCAGTTGCCCGTCCCGATCGACGGGAGGGCCTGCAGGAGGGCCTGGATCTGCGCTGCCGTCGGCCCGGCGTTCGGGTTGCTCGGGTCCGGGTGGACCTGGATCGGCGCCGTCGAGTGACCGTTGAAAGTCAGGTAGAACTGACCGCCGTCGGCGCTCTGGATGGCCGCCACGACGCCGCCCGCGAAGACCGTCATAAAACCGACGACCTGCGTCTCGTTGGCCGTGCCACCGCCCCCGCCGCCCGCACTGCCCGCCACGACGCGTGTGACGGGCGCCGGGATGCCGCAAAGGCTGCTTCCGTCCGCCGTGGCCAAGTCGATCGCCGTGTTGCTGAGCGTGCCCTGGAAGTTCACCACGTAGGGCGACGTGCCGCTCACGACGGCGTTTCCAGTCCCGACGTTGACCAGGGCCGTGATGGCGGCTTGCACCGCGGCGGCCGAGGCGTTGTACGCCAGGGCCGTCGTCGTGTGCCCGTCGAGCGTCCAGGTCCAGGTACCGCAGGTTGCGGCCGGAAGCTGGATCGTCTGCGTCTCGTTGTTCGGTGGCGAACCGGCGACCGTCATTTGGACGTTCGAGGCGCCGGACGCCACGTTGTCGATCAGATAGCCCCTCGGGGCCCCGCTGGCGTAGAAATACCGCCCGATGAACTGCGGCACCCAGGCCGTGTTCACGCCGACCACCGTGGGGCTGCCGTTGGTCACGTCGACCTGGCCGGTCGTGTAGAGCACGTCGGCACAGTAAAATGCCCGATTCTGGAACCAGACCACCACGGCCTTGTTGGTCGGCGGCGGGATGAACCGCAGGGCGTCGAAGGTGCCGTCGCCGTTGACTAGCAGCATCGTCGTTGTCGGGTCGGCGATCGCCGCGTTCTCTAGCGTGCTGTCGCTGAGCGTGTCTGTGAAGCTCTGCGTCGCGTTCGGGAAGCTAGTCACCTTGTAGACCCGGTTCGCGCCGCCGGAGATGGTTCGCCAGAGCTCGAGTGTGACCACCCGCGTGGGCTCGTTCGAGGCCGCGACCGCCCAGACGAAGGCGTCCCCGTTATTTGCCTGGACCGTCGTGACCGGGCTGAGTGTTGAGTAGCGGCCGGAGAAGTCCAGAAACCGGTAGTAAAAGTTGTAGGCCCCGGCCACGGCCCCGCCGGCGCTGGCATTCGTCACAACGCTGGCAGGAACGCCAGGAGGCGCGATCCCGAGGTTGTAGGCGACTGGCGCGGTGGGGAAGTTGTTGTAGCCATCCCACATCACACCTTGGTCGATCCCGTTGACGCCGATGATGTCCCCCTGTGGCGTCTTGGCCCAGCACATCGGCTGGAAGGGGTTCTTCTTCACCAAAACGGGTCCGCCGCCGTTGGCTGTCCCCGTGGGAATCGCGGTAAGCGTGAAGGCGATCGCAGCGGAGTCCGTGCTGGCGGTGCCAAGCGTGCTGGTGATGTAGCCGATGTAGTTGCCCGGCGACAGGGCAATCGGCACAGTTCCGTCGCCGACGCGAGCGCCTTCGTTCGTGAAGACGAGGCCGCCCTGGGAGTACGGCGCGACCCAGATCGTGTTCGTCGTGCCGCCGGTCGAGCCGCTGACGTGCGCCACGCCGCCCGTGCCGTCGCCGTTGTCGGTGACAGTCAGGATGGGGATGTTGATCCCGACCATGCACATAGGCGTTGCCGGAACCGGCAAATCTTCCTCGCGCTGACGGCGCACTTGTTGCCTTGCGGCAATCGGATCGTATGTCTCCCAGAATGCCGCGGCGACAGGTGGAAACGTACGCTGAAACTGATCGTCACCAGGACGTCCAACGCGCGGCCTAGGTCTCGGCTGGTCGATTTCCCATCCGTAGGGCGCGGAAATGGAAATGGAAACCGAAAACAACTGGTCGTCGACAGCCTTAGCCACGCGTTCTCGCCGTCGGAATGATTGCTCTGTCTCCCACCCGTATGGGACGGCCACGAAGGCCGAGGCTATCTGCTCCTCGCTCGGACGCAGATACCGCTGCCTCAGCCGCGGTTGTTCGATCGCGTCCGGAGTGATCGTTGCCTTGATCGCCGGCGAAAAAAGGCTCTCCTCCGCCACGAGTGCCCGTGAAACTCGCGATGGACGAACCGAAACATCATCGGGGACCGTTGGCGTGGCCGCAGCAGCAGCCGTGATACTGAAAGCCTCGGCCACGGGCTGAATCCTGATGGTCGAGGTCACCTGCCGAGGGCTCGCGTTGACGGGTACGCCTGCTACCACGACCGCCGCTGGCGTGTAGTTTACGATCACCGTCGCTGAAACGAGCGAGAGGTTGCTACCACCGCCAGCGATGGCCGAGATGGCGAACCCGAAGCCGCTCGATCGAATGTCCGTGTCGGCCCACGTGACGCCCCAAAGGTCATTGCTCAGGTTCCCGTAGGTTAGCGTGCTGCTCCACGCCTCGCCGCCGGAGTGTTCGGTACCAATGACCGAGCCGCCCTTGACGATCTTGACACTGTTGCTGTGGGAGTTAATCCCGCTGACCATCACATTGAAGATGACCTCGATCGCGTTGATCGTGGCGCCGACCGGGATCTGGACGGTTGTGAATCCGAAATTGGTCAGAACCAGATAATGAGAGACGCTGCCGTTCGTCGGCAGTGTCGTCTGCGGGGTGCCCGGGCTACCCAGGCTATTCCATGCGACCGTGCCGACGGCGCTATTGTCGGCGCTCGTTCCCCAGTTGTTTGGACCCGAATTGGGCATCGGCTATCATGTCGAAATGGATGAAAACCCGTACCGCGCGCCGGAAACAGATGACGGAGAATGTACATGGACGACGGCGGTCATTGAGTACCTCACGGCGTCGGCAGGGCTCATCGCTGGCGCCGCCATCGCAGGCGCCGCCATCGCCTCGCTCTGGTGGGTGTTCGGCCTCGCGTTTGCCCCCTAGCCTCAGCCTGCGGTGTTAAAGACATTCTTCAGCAGGTAGCCAAAGTAGCCGTCGTCGAAGGTTGCGGAGGAGGTCGCGAGCTGCGGGACGGCGAAAGGCACCTCGAACTGGTCGCGGGACACGGCCTTTGCGATCAGGGCACGTCGCTCTGGCGTATCCCACGCCTGCGAGACCAACACGGCCGGGAAGGCAACAACCGTCTCTTCGGCGAATCGCCGCGATAGGGTCGTACGCACCGACGGCCTTTCTGGCGTCTCCCAACCGCTCGGCGTCGTGACCACCTGCGTCGTCGGCTGAAAGATCAGCTCCGTGTCGCGCCTCAGCGGCGCCAGCGGTCTTGCCGGCCGTGCGTCTTGAACCTCCAGCACCGGCGCAGGAACTGACGGCGGGAAGGCTTCTGCGACGGCCTGGAATTTGAATATCGGCACGCTTCACCATTCCAAGAAGAAGCCGATGCGGACAAAACGTTCGATGCCGGTCGGCGTCGGCACACGAACCCAACCTGTTTCCAGATCGCCGGGCACGAAACCCTGAATCGTCGTGTGCCAAATCGCTTTGGGCATCATTCTGGTAGGATCAGCTTCTGTGGTTTTGCCACGATGACTCCGGGCACCTCCAGCACGGCAGACCGCTCGGGACGCGGCGTCTCGCGGGGACGACCCGCTTCCTCGTTTTCGAGCCTTTCCTCGATGGTGAGACAGAACCCGGCGCACCGCGGACTGCAGGTGTAACCCATGCACCGGTGGCAAAATCCGCGTTCGATGCCAGAACCAACGACGACCTCCCATGTGAAGGAACAGTGCACACACTGGAGCATATCTGCGTCGACCAGCTCCCCATACGGCCCCGTGGTCTTCGTGTGGCCCGCCAAGTGCTTGCCCATCAGCACGCCACGCGGTCTGCCTTTGAAGCCCAGGAACCGTAGGAAGTCGCGGGCGAGCATTAGTCATTCCCGTCGGTCAGCACGCAATCCACGCCGACCACACTCAGAGCATAGGTCACGGCGTTCCACCGCTGCTGCGATAGCCGGAGTTCGGCCGGTGCCGGCGATGCGGTAAGTTGCTTGCACTTCGCGAGCGTGTAGGCCAAATCTCTCTCGCTCTTCGCCCGCTCCTGGAAGCTTTTGTCGGCCGCGATCTCAAGGAACTTATTCACGGCACTAAGCACTTTACCGACACAATCGCCGGTGACGGCAATCTCGTCATCGCACACGAAGGCGACCGGCCGTTCGGAAAGCTTGGCTGGCGAACCAGGTTTTTTCGCCTCTTCGGCAACCCCTTTCCAGTGCGGATCAAACTGCTCCTGGTTTCGGTGCCGCTCGATCACGGCGGCGCGTTTTTCGGTGAGACTCATTATTCCCTCCATCCGGTCAACATGGACATAACGAGCGCGGCGGTAACGAGCGTCATCTTTCCAGCCACGCCGTTGCTAGCGGTGGCCGATCCAGAGAACTCGCGCCCGTCCACGAGAGCCATTTCTTTCGACGACCGCTGATTAAGGTCGATGTCAGCGAAGAACGTCGCCCCGTAGGTGGGCTCCGCCGAGTGCGCAATTCCTGCTGTGCTCACCGCGGCCACGTCCTGCGGATCGTTCGGTTTTGGCGTAGGCGACGAACCGGCCGTCCCGACGGCCGTCGTGTTGCCGACCTGCACCCGGACCTGCTGGTCCGATGCGGCCGGATTGGTGCGGAACCCGATCACGAGGCTGTTGATTAGCGCTCTGATCGCCGTGCTGCCGATGATGTTGACCGCCGTCTGCGGACCCGTGCCCGAAGCCGAGAGTCCCTGAACCGTGTATTGCTTCATAGCTTCTCCTTAGTAGGGTGTGAACGCGATTCTGGTTGGTGCGTAAGCTCCGAAGTCGATGTTTGCGAGACTACTACCGCCGCTATCCTGATGCTGGAAGACGCCCGCGTCGGGGAAGCCCGTCGAGGTGCTCAAGCCGGGAATTCCACTATACAGTGTGCCACCGACGCCAGGTAGACCATTCGCCCGCACCAGGGCGCCTGCGCCAGCCGTGGCGTTGGGCGTGAAGTCGTTCGATCCCGCGTTGTTGAACGGCGTACCCGTCAAGAATTGGTCAAACACGTTCGTGTAAACGCCCGACAAATAGACGAGGTTCGTGTAGGTGCTGTTGCTGTTAGAGGTCGGATTGCAGTCGTCAACATTGATCCGGTGCGTGGCGTTGTTGTAGTAAACGTTGCCGTCCATTGCCGCCCTTGCTGATAAGGCGGCTGTGTCGCATCGAAGACCGCCAGCACCGGCCGCCGTGTGATCGGTGATGATGTTATTCCGCAGTCTCCCCGGCCAAACGTGGATATTTATACCGTGCCGGCCGCTCTTATAAATTACGTTGGCCTCAACGTCCTCGGCCCCGGGCTGCGAGCTTGCCGTAAGGTCAATGCCGTCGGATGTGCTCCCGCTGTTGTTAGAAATCACGCAGCGATGGATTGAGCACAACTTAGCATAGACGCCTGTTGCCGTGTTGTCGTGAATCCACGAGTCCCAGGTTACAGAATTTTGCCCAGACGAACAGGCGGCGCCTACACCCGATCCGCCGGCGCATCCAGTAATCTCCAGGTGATGAAAAGCCATGTACGAATTGCCAGCATTGTATAATCCCTGCGAAGCCGCATTTGAGATTTTGCAGTTAGACACTTCGAGATAGTTGCAGTTATTCGCGAGAATGCCGATGCTGGTGGCTAACGACGAGCAGTTGATATTGAAACCGGATATGACCCAACCTGATCCATTCAACGTTGCAAACCGGAGCCCTCCGTTGGTGCTAAACGTGACCGAGACTTGACCACCATCGCCGCGGGTTGAAGTGTATCCAACGATCGCGGAATAAGGGGACGTTGCTCCAGGTGGATTGACGGTTTGGGCATACGTCGATCCGGCCGTGAGCGTGATGCTGCCGGTGACCCACGCTCGATTGCCGGCAACCATCGCGTTTTGCAGATCGCCGTAAGTGATCGCGCCACCTTCCGCCCATGTGCCGCTGCTAAGAGAGGCCGCCGATCCGCAAGCGCGGTCCAAGGTCGCCGCGCCAGCCGAGACGCTGTTGATCTGGAACCAACCTGTCGTCCAGTTAGTACCAGCGGTGATGTGAATCCAATTGCCTACGTCCGCTTGCGTGAATGTATGTGAGGCTGATGTGACGCTTGGCGTGGCATTAGTGCCGTTGGAGGAGGCAAGGTCGGTGCCAGAAAACTGGGCGGCATTCTGTTGGGTGTAGTCTACTGCCCATGTTCCTGCCGTCGGGATCGCAGTCGTAGCGCACGCCCGCGAGAGCGTGGCCGCATTGCTTGCCACAGAGGCAATCTTGTAAAGACCAGGCGTCCAGTTGGTGCCGCTCTTGATGTAAAGATACATCCCCACATCTCCGGCAACAAAGTTGTACGAAGCCGACGTGACGACGGGGGCCGATGATGTGGCAAGGGTCGCAGCAAGATCGGTCGGGTAGGTGGGTCCAGAGTACGCAAAGCCGCCACCCGAGTTCGTGGAACCCGCAGCTCTTGCTTCTACGGAACTTTGGGCACTCAAGGCCACTAGATCACTTGCTCCTTAATCACCGCGTCAGCCGGCAACGCCTCGACGCCCAGCACCTTGCAAAAGTGCTCGGCTGCCATCTCTCGGCTGAAGCTCAACACGCCCATGTCTTGGTAAATGTACCGTTTCTCGTTGCAGATAATCGAAATCCTCTCCGCTCTGTCTCGGCGCCCGGTCGCCACGTCGATCAGCTCGTGGACGTTGTTGATCGGAACACCATCGAATAATTGCGTCATAGATTCGTCGGACCGCAGGCTTTAACCCAAACCTGACGATGATTGCTGTCGTTCAGCGCAAGGCATGTTTCAAGATGCGAAACCATCGTCACAATGTCGGCGCGAGACAGAGACGGCTGCGATCCTGCAAGGTTGACCTTGTTCGGCACGAGCTGCTGCGTGTTCCAGGTGCCGGAAGTTGGCGATGCCACCGAAGCACAAGCCCGGTCAAGCGTGGCAGCGTTGGCGTTCACTGAGACGATCGTATAGGCTCCAGCCGTCCAGTTCGTGCCAGCGGTGACATTGAGTACGGCCCCCACGTCATTAGCCACGAAATTATGGCTGGCTGACGTGACGACGGGCGCTGCGGATGTCGCCACTGTGGCAGCTAGGTCTGTGCCGCTGAACTCGGATGATTGCAAGAGGGCAAGGATGGCGCTGGCCAAAGAGAGATATTGAGTATCGACGGCACTCAGTATCCCTAGGCTCCGTGAGAGCAATCCAACTCCTGGCGCGAGGCCAGAAATCAGCGAATCGAGCGCAGCCTGCTGTGGCGCCGTGAGTGTGTTATAGGTTGACAATTAGTTCTCCTTTTTATTTGACTCGGCCCAATCCGGTGATTAGCCTTGACCGCATGATCATTTTCGCCGAATACTCGCTCGCTCGTTTTCTCGTCTGCGTTCTCATCGGCATCGTCATTTCCGCCATCGTCTTTCGTGTCCGCCGTGGAAAATGGCCGTTCTCTGGCTAGTCGTCAGAGGACCGTCACTTGAATCGCTCCCATCGACGCCTGAAGCCCTGTCGCCCCGCTGTAACTCGCCTGAACCGTGTCCACGCCCATCGGCACACCAACCAGCATCGCGCTGGCCATGCCATTCACCACCGGTGCCTGCACGGTGATCGTTCCACAAGAGAACGTCACTGTTCCGCCAGTCACGGTGACGCCATTCGCTGCGGTCACGGTTGTCATGCACTGAAGCGAGCGCGGCACTTCGACCACTTGAACGGCAGTCGTCGTGGCAGTCGGGGGTGGGGGCGGAGGCGGGGGAGACACTGTGTTTTCCACGAACCACGTATAGGTCTGACCGTCAATCGTTCTGGTCAGTGCGTTCCAGCCTGCTTGCAGCGTGATCGGCGCAGGGTCTTGATAGATCATCCCGTCAACGATGTCGTTGGCAATCAGCGTGTAGGTGGACGATGTCACCTGCCACTGATTGATCCGATACCAAGGGCGTGGAGTCTGTGCTGCTCCGATCGTGCCGTTCGTCGTCGGTCCCGCAACTGGCGCCGGCGCCACGGCATCGCCAACCGATATTCCGTAGGTCGCCTTGAGTTGCGCGTTGGTCAGCCCGACCAAGAACGGCGGGTAGAGCGCGACCAGCGGATCGGACGCCTGAATGGGCACGTAGCCCGGCTGTTGCTCTGGCAAGTACGCTTGCAGCCCGTTCGGCAGCAAAAGGCTGAATGGCGCGAACCACAGATTAACATTGATCGAGGAGACGTTACCGGTGGGCTTGGGAAGAGCCGGCGAGAACCAGATGTCGTATTGCGGCGTGCCCGGCGCGTACATATTCAGCAGCCACGCTGGCAAAGGCGAATGATCGAAGACCGGGTTGCCGCTGACGACTGCCGTGCTCTGGAACCCGAACGTCAGCACGGCCGCATTGATGTTGTTCAGGTTGTGGTAATAACCGTCGGTGACTTGTGTGTCGTAGTTCAGCAGCACGCCAACGTTGTAGTTTGACACCTGCGGGTTCTTGATGATGCAGGACAAACCAGAGCCGCAATAGATGCCTTCGCCGACCCCCACGCCAACACAAGTCGGGTTATCGACTTCGACGTTGACGGAATTGTTGATCCACACTCCCGTGACTTGGCAGTTCCACGTGTTGCAGTTCGTGAGTACGGAACGGGTTGGATTCTTGAACGGAGAGGACGCTGTCAAAACCGGGTTAGTCGAGTCCGGGAAGAAACCCGCTTCGACGCATGCGAAGGCCGTGTTGTCTGAAATTCCGAAGAAGGGCACTTGGTTGACCGGCGGGTCGCCGACAAATCCACTAGCCAGCGGCATCGAAGCAGGCAGATTCGCAGCCGGGAAGGCATAGGCGATCACGTCCTGTCCGCCCGTCTTCGGTCCTCCCTGGCAATCGGGATGCAGACCGACTTGCGGATGGCCAGAGAACACGCAGCCGCTCACGGTGACGCCCGGACCTTGCAGCCACATGCCGTTGCCTGAGTTGCCAAAATCCTGATTGTTTCCACCGTCCGGCTTATTGCTTCCGCTGGTGCGATGACCCCAGCAACCAGTGTATGTGCCAATCTCCGTGCCGCGTTCGGTGAAGAGGCAGCTTCCTTGCCCGTTGTACGATACGAGGTTCGTGGCGTTGACGTTGGAATCGTGATTGTTGAAGCCGATCTTGAGGAAGCCCCACACCACACCGGCATCCCACGTCTGCAAAGCGTTCGCCGCCTGTCCCTGGCGGTGCGAATGCCACGAATAGCGAGCGCGATTGTTGGTGAGCGTCGAAGGAATCGGTACGCCGTTGGCATCGTAGGCCGGGTCAGTAACGGGAATGAGAGCACTCGTGCGCCCCAGGTCCTTCGCCAGGAAGTGACAGGCATTGACCACGCTCGGCATCCCCATCATGTCGCGCATGAACATGACGTGTCCGCGCGTTCCGCTGGGATTGGCCGACTGAAAGACGATCCGGCGCGAAAGGTTGCCGATCGGGAGATTGTTGACCTTGCCCTGCGGGCCGGGCACAGGAATATGGTCGTAGGCCAACGGTGCGGAGAGTTGCACGGTCGGCCCATTGACGGCCAGAATCGTGACCACTTCGTCTTGAATAGGCGAGAACAGGACGCCGGGTATCAAAAGGAAGTCGCCTGGGTTCCAATCATTGGGCACCGACAATAGCGTGATTGCGGTATCGCCCTTGTGGCAGGCTGCCGTCAGCAGCCAACCGTCTTTATTGGCCGAGCCGCACATATCGACCATTGCGCCGTTGGTGAGGAAGCCGGTGCCGAACTGCGCGGGGTCGAACGTCTGGTCTGGGAACTGGTCGAGGAAGGTGAGCGTGAACGTGCCGCTCAGCGGCGTGTTGCTCATGCACGAGCCGCACTGAAACTTGCCGCCGGATGCGCCCAACAAGGTGGCGGCGTTCATCACCTTGTTTCCCGACGCCGAGCCGCAGTCGAGAGTGCCCTGGATGAAACCGCCAGCGAGGTTAGGGCAGTTCGGCAAGTCCCAGAATACCTCCCTCCCTGGCGGCACAGAGAAGAAATCTCCGTCTTGCAACTGGCGTCCCCAGGTCGATGAAGCCGAAGCATCGCCGGATTGCAACGCCTTGACGTTGACTCGCGTCGAAAAGTCCGGCATCAGGATTGGGCCAGCGGGCATAAACCAGTTCCTTTATATGTGATTTAATCGTTACCAGAACCGGCAGCCCGACCATCGCCATCTTTGGCGATCTGGTAAGCTGCATAATCACCGGCGCAGTGACGATTAAAAGTTTGAATCATCGTCCACAGGCCAGTGGGAGTGTCTCCTACAGTAGGCTCTGCATAAGGCAACGATTCGGTGAACACTTTCACGTGATTCTGAAGTTGTCCAATGAAAACCTGTTCCGGTGTTCTGTCTGACATCATCGGTCTCGCTCAAAAAGGACGCAACAGGCGGTCGAAATCCCGACGAAGAGGACCGCGACGATAACGCCCCAAAAGAAAAACGCCCGGCCGCCGCCGTCGCCAAGGTAGGCCGGATCGACTTGAGACAAGATCATGTTCATGGTCATTGCGGCTGATTGCAGTGGTCGAACTCCGTAAACATCTTGGCGACAGGGTCAATTTGCCACGGCGGTTTGCCTAGAGCGTTTTCTGCAGTGACCCATTGCCATTTGTTGGTTTGGACGGGGAGAGTGGCCTTCCGCATAGCATCCGACGCTTCCAAGACCACGGCCGCTACGTTGAAGCCGTTGCCGCTTGTGCTGATCGGCCCGTAGATACACTCGCTTGAGCTGCCGCGGTCAACAATCCCGATTTGACTCTGACCGGATGGGGCGTTGGTCGTGCCCATGATGTGGGCCTCTTGGATAGTGCAGGCCTGAAGGCTAGCCAGAATGATGCCGATGTCGTTGGCTTCTAGAGACAAGCCGGCGAAGCGACACCGACCTAGTATCTCCTTAGCGCCGTCAGGGTTGACCCCCAGTCGAAGAGCAATCGCGTTGACCTCCGCCCAAATGCCGTCAACAACGCCGCTCATGCCACAAAGTCTCATGCCTTCTCCCCACCCCGCAATGCTGAGATTCGAGAGCGTGGCGTTATTCATCCAGACTTGTAAGGCGATGCTGTTCGGGGCAATCTTCGCCCCAAGTCCGTTGAACCTACAGTCCCGAATGGCGAGACTCTTGCCGTTGGGTGAGTTGAGACCGATGCCGGCGGCGTCGATTTGACACTTTTCGACCGTCGAACTCGTCGTACCTTCGAGGTGCAGGCCGTTCCCTTTGCCGTTCTGGAAGTAAACGTCCGCGATGTCGCACTTGAGGCTACTGAAGCTCGGGTCGGCGTACCGGATCAAGTCCCCTGCGAAGTTGCCAGAGATGGCCGTACCGAAGCAGTGTGGGACAGCCTCTCCGCTTTCGCCCGCACAAGCACCGTCGCCCTGGAGGCACAAGTACCGGAACGCCGACAAGTCGAGCGTCGAACCGAGACGGTATGGTAGGCCCAAAGCCGGGAAGTAGAGGATCGCTTGCTTGCCGGGCAACAGCGTGGCCAGAAGCTCTTGCAACTTCGGCAGACAATCCGGTAGGTCAGGTGTCACGCCGTGCGTGGTTACGTCGATCATAAATTACTTCACCCCCACAGCTTCTGCCCACTGCCTCGCCGTCGCGTCCCGCATGTGCCCATTGAAGAACAAGATCGAACCGTCTGCCCCGTACTGGGGACTCACCGCAAGCTCGACCGGGAACGGATCGCCGTTCTTCTTGCGGCCGTAAACGAGCCTTCCCTTCCCGATGATCCGCGGGTCGCCGGTGTCCAGGTAACGCTTAATGTAACCGTCGTGCGATGGGCTGTCCTTGTCAGTCATCAGCATCTTGACGTTATGGCCGACGACTTCTGAAGCGTCGTATCCAAACATCCGGGCGACTTCCGCGTTGACGCTCACGATCGTGCCCTTCAGGTCAATCGAAATTACCGAGGCCATCGCGACATTCGCCCGTTGGATCGAAATCGCTTCCCGCCGCGACATAGAGACGTGCATCGCCCAGCCCGTCACGAGCAGGAAGAATAACAGGTCGAGCATCCCGAACAAAAGAACCACGGCGTCCATCTCAGTGTTCACTCTTCGTGTTTCAGCCCGGTCTTTACGAGCAACCTTTCCAGTCCGATCGCCACTTTGGCCAGTTGTTCCGAGTTTTTATCGAGCCGTTCGAGCATCTTGTCAGCCTGCGAAAAGAGCGTTTTTACGATCCAGATGTTCGTCGCCAGGAGACTTACCGAAATGAAGATGAACGCCCCGATGATAGTCGTCGGTGTCGCGCCTGCGCCTCCCAGTGGTTCCATCTCATCCCCACGCTTCCCACATCAATCCCAATGCCAATTGGATCGCCGCCCCGATCATCAGCAAGAGCAGTGTGGCGGCTAGTGAAAGTACCGATCTGACAACGCCGGCGATCATCGGACTACATCCCTGGCAGCCCAGCGTGGCCGAACAGCGATGCCACAAGTTTGCAGACGGCGTAGGCAATCAGGAAGCCCATCCCGAACGCAAGCCCAAAACAGAAGTCACTGAATGCTTTTTGCATGTGCCAGCTCCGGCCGTTGTTGGTAGCCTTCTTTCCGCTCCACGATGTCTAACGCCTCTCGCAACTTGTTCAGCTCGCGCACTACGCTACGGTCGATCGAATGCACTTCCTGGATCGCCTGCTTTAACTCCCGCGTCGTCGCCCGTGCCTCCCACATCAGGAATCCCAGAATTAACGCCAGCACCGCACTCAGCCAGTTCTCAGGCAGTCTCCGCAGAATCGTCGTCATGTGAATCGGGCCTCAAAGGTATCGTGTCCGGCTCGTCTTTCGAGCTGTCGAGGCCCATCTTACCCATAATTCGGCCCACGTCACGATTGACCTTCTCCAGCGTCTCGCCCATGTGCGCCTGCGTGAGCTCGACCGTCTGCTGACCTTTCTTCAGCGCCGCGATGTCCGCCGCGTGGGCTTCGTGCATCTGGTCGTACCGTTTGTTCTGCTCAAACATCGCATCGAACTTACCCTGATTTTGCCGGTGCTTTTTGCTCAGGCTCTTGCCGATGCGATCGACCTTTCTGCCCAGCCGAATTGCCAGCCGCATGACCTCGAAGGACACGTCGCCGGCCGCCTTGACGGTGACTTCCTTCTGATCAGTCTTCTGCTTCGACAGGAGTAGCTGGATCACGCCGATGGCTCCTGCAAAGAGCGACGCGATGCCGCCCTGGAGGGCCTTTGTGTCCTCCAGGAACTGCGACCCCGAGAGCCCGACGGCCGCGACGGCAAGCACAAGGATCGCTCCCCTGTGCCGGTGGATGAAGCCGTGCGCCTGCGGCTCGTCGGTGGGTTGCCTTTCGTCAGCATCGAGCATCGCTTTCCGTGCCCCCGTTTACGTGTTGAAGGACGACGCCGGCTCCAGCCAGCGAAGTCCGTAACCGATCAAGGTCCGCCGTCGAATCGCGGTGGTCGCCCCAGGTCATCAGGCCGCCACGCTGGCTGTAGCTCCGGACGTAGCGATACGGCATCCAGCCGAACTTCGCCATCAGGTTCTCCCACTCCTCCCGTGTCATGCGGCATTTTTACCAACCCGTATTTCGCCCACGGCATTCTGGAACAAAACGATGGCGTCGCTCGGCGTCTGGAAATACTGGATCCCAATAATCTGCCCAGCCACGCTCGGGATGCCGTTACTGAACGTCACGGGCCGGTTGCCGCCGCGGCACTGGATCTGGCCGCTCACGAGGCACTGCATGTTCGTCTGGTCCTGGCTGGCACCCACGCCGATGTCGCGTGGGTCAGCGTTCGTGATCAGGCCGCGGAATTCGCGGGCTCGTTGTTCGGAGAGCGGTTCAAGGCCCATTAGGATGCCGCCTCAAAGCAGGGTTTTGTTTCCAGGCTTCGCGGCCAAGACCACCAGAGCCAGAACACATCGTTCACGGGCACGTTGTACGTTAGCGTTGGGTCCGCCACACCGGCGTGGTTATCTGGCTCGCCCTCGGCGTGAGCGATGTAGGCTGGATCGACGCGGAGCAACTCACCTGGCTCGATCTCTCGACCGGTGCCATTCCTTACGAGAACGGCCTCGATCTGGCCGAAGCTATCAGAGAAACCTCTCAAATGCTCGTCTGCATCGGTTGGAATGGGCTTGCGATGTCCGCGGCCACAGAAGGTGCTGCCAAGCGGGAACGGGTGATTTGTCATGATTCACCTCAATAAGCTGCGACCACGGCGTTGACCGTAGGGCTCGTCCCGCCCGCCAGGCTGGCGAGCTGGCAGTTGACGTAGATGAATCCCTTGCCGGTGGCCACCACGATGTTTCCCGATACTTGCGTACCCACGGTCCAAGTAGCCAGCGGGGTGGGATCGTAGTTCACGCCGTCGAGCGATCCGTACACAGTGATCACGCCGCCCGTCGCGGGCACGGTGCCACCGAGGACCACCTGCAACGCGATCGACGTGTGCATGATGCCGAAGTCGTGGTTCGGAAGCCCGGTGCTCCCGGTGTTGACCGTTGCGAGATTGAGGACTGTCTTGGGGCCTGAGCCGACTGCCGTACGATAGCTCACGCTGGTTCTCCTAGCTCGGCGCCGTGTAGGGCATATAACGGAGCGCGGGGCGCACTGGCAGTGCGGTCACGCTCGAAAACTGCGGGCTCAACATAGTTTGGTCAGCTTCCCCCGCCTCGAGATAAGCCTTCTGCCACCTGGCGTACTGCTCATCATACTTGCCGCGGTCCTTTAGGTCTGCCAACTCCAGCTCGGCACGTCGTAGCAACGCCGTCCACATCCGGTCGGGCAGGTTCACCGGGTCGCTGATGATGAACTTGTTGCCCGACAGGTTGTTTTGCAGGGTGTCGGCGATCGTAATGACCTGCGTGCCGACATTGACCGACTGGATGACGTGCTGCTCCAGGTACGGGTTCAAGCCCTCGATTCCCGTCGGCACGTTGACCGTGTCCCCTGCCCTGATGATCGATCCGGCCAGCGCGGCGACCCAGGACGTGCCTGTGCCCGTGATCGTGCTAGCACCAGCCGTCCCGGCGATCGTGCCCGCCTGGCATTGAGCCGTCAGTCCGGTGTAGACCAAATCCCGCGACTTTATCTGGTAGACGTAGTCGAGCGTCTGGGGCAGACTCGGCCACGGCCAGACGCCGATCATCTGCCCGTTGATGACGTTCGGGTCGCCGAAGATCGTCCAGTTGGTCGGGATGCCGCCGCTGGTCGTGCCGCCGTAGGCACGGTCGAGCGTCATAAAGTCTTCGGGCGAGATGTAGTTGTTGCTCCACCACCAGCTCTCGGCGCGGGGCCTGCCCATGGCCCGGAAGTCGCCAGGCAGCGGGAAGAGGTTCTGGTAGAGCTGGTAGGCACTCCCCGCCGGTTGGTCGTAGGCGAAGTTCATCACCGGGTCGAGCAGCAGGGTCGTGCTATTGATGACGGAATTGACCTGGCTATTGACCCGACCGATGCGCATGCGGGCGTAGGGCCCCGCCCAGCTTGGGAAGCCGGTCGACGTGCCCGGCGTGAGCACGATCTGCCGCGTGGCGGCCGTGTACTGCACGGTGCCGTCGCTGAACGGCGCGTTGAAGCCGATGCGTGATGGCCGCCAGAAGAAGTTCCAGTTACGCTTTTTGACGAGGTCGATATTGGCGTTGCGGATGGCGGAGCGAATCTGGGCCTGATTGCGTTCGTCCGTAGCGGCGCCGAGCTTGTAGACCAGGAGGTCGATCACGTCGCGATACGTGCGAGGAGCGGCGTAGGTGGGATAGGTGATGCCGACGCTCATTTTCCGGAGTCTCCGTGAAACTCGGCACGACCGTCCGTGATGTTGAAATGCGCCTTGCAGCCGCTGGTGTATCGGATGCTTGGTGTGATCGTGACGCCGTTGG
>Ga0307478_10001435_pt1 | contig 20637 bp, 16 predicted proteins | sample atmos_gasesECM4C_2_FD_203713 | JGI IMG/M metagenome (GOLD analysis project Ga0307478, IMG submission 203713) | Hardwood forest soil microbial communities from Morgan-Monroe State Forest, Indiana, United States - atmos_gasesECM4C_05 | ecosystem: Environmental > Terrestrial > Soil > Temperate... | reverse complement strand
AAGCGAAGCTTGGACGGGGCACCCGGCGAGAGTGGCGCAGAGTGAGTGGCGCTTTTGGTTCGGTGACGGCGAGGGCAAGATGCCCTCCCACCCCGGCCCTCGCGACAGGCGACGGGACCCCTTTGCTTCGCTCAGGATGACAACAAAACATAAGGATGACAACAGAACAAGGAAGGCTGCAGAACGCGCGAATTGGGTGCCAATCTGGGACACGGGGAGAAATTAATTGACAGTTGAGGGCGCTGCGGTGTATTGAAACGTTTTAACATTGAATCGTTTTAATAGCATGGGTGGATTGTGATCATCGGCGTTTTCCGTAGCTTGGCCTTGAACCGGGCGCAAGACGGCGGACCGACAAAATCTGGTTGGGAGGAAGAGCGATGAACCGGCAAAAATTCGTGGCAAGGCTGAATGGCGATCAAGGGCGGACGAACGCCGTGTCGCGGTGGAGTGGCCGGAGCCTATGGATGGCGCTGGTGGTGGTGCTGGTGGCGTGCGGGATCGCGTTCGCGGGAGTCACTGCCAGCATCTCGGGAACGGTGAAGGACTCGACGGGAGCAGTGCTGGTGGGCGCGAGCGTGACTGCGACCAACACGGCGACGGGAGTGTCGCAGACGGTGTCGTCCAATGGGGACGGGGCGTACAACTTCCCAGCGCTGCCGCCAGGGAAATACGTGCTGGAAGTACGGCAGCAGGGGTTCAAGACGTTCAAGGATACCGACATCGAGTTGAACGTAAACGATGTGCGGACCATTGATGCGGTGCTGCCGGTGGGCCAAGTGGCGGAGGCGGTGACGGTATCGGCGGACGCGCTGCATGCGGAGACGGCGTCGACACAACTGGGTGAGGTCATCCAGGAAAAAGAGATGACGTCGGTGCCGCTGAACGGGCGGAGCTACACGGATCTGCTGGCGTTGCAGCCGGGAGTGGGGAACACGAATTCGAATATCGGCGGCGGGTCGTCGACGTCGAACCTGTTTCAGAGCGGCGGATTCCAGCTTCCGAGTGTTTCCGGAGATCAAAATCCGGGGAACCTGTCGGTCAATGGGATGCGGGAGTCGGCAAACGGGTATCTGCTGAACGGAGTGTCGGTGCAGGAATACGGATATTCGGGGACAGCGGTGGTTCCGAACCTGGACTCGCTGGCCGAGTTCCGCATTATCACAAACAACTTCGACGCCGAGTATGGAAACTTCTCCGGCGGCCAGATCAATGTGGTGACCAAGGCCGGGGCGAATCAGATTCACGGAAATGTGTTTGAGTTCTGGCGGAATACTTCGCTGGACGCGGCAAATTTCTTTGATGGAGGCAAGCGCGGACCGTGGCATCAGAATGAGTTTGGCGGCACGCTGGGCGGACCGATCAAGCGCAACAAGGTGTTCTTCTTCGGGGACTACCAGGAGAACCGAAGGATTGTTGGCGTGTCGACGGGGTCGATCGCGGTTCCGACTACGGCGGAGCGAGGCGGGAATTTCTCGGCGTTGACTAACTCGTTTCTGGGAAAGACGGTACAAGGCAGCGCATGGGCGGAAGTGTTGAGCCAGAGAGAATTCGGAACGACCGGCAAAATCCAAGCCGGCGAGCCGTACTACAGCGCGGGCTGCACGGATCCGTTAGTTTGTGTGTTCCCCAACGGAACGGTGCCCGGTACGCTGGTCTCGCAGGTCGCGACGAACGTTTTGCAGGCGGGCGCGATTCCGGCGGGCGATGGAAACGGAACGTTCTCGACTTCCGCCTTCGCGCAGAACTTGACGGACCGGAAGGGGAGCGGGCGGGTCGATGCGAACACGGGAATCGGGACGCTGTTCGGGTACTACTACATCGATCAGTTCTCGCTGAACAATCCGTATCCGGTGGCGACGGTGCCGGGTTTCAACGCGACGACGAAGGGACGCACGCAGGTCGTCAACATCGGAGATTCGAAGCCGCTGGGGAGCAACGCGGTGAATGAAGCGCGAATCGGATACCTGCGGGTGCATGACTTCCTGAACAGTCCGAGTGGCGGAACGAACACGAAGCTGGCGCAGCTAGGCTTCTCGACGGATACCGCGGCGGGGGGCATTCTGCCGCTGGATCCGGCGACGGAAGGGCTGCCAGAGATGGACTTCCAGAGCTTCAGCATTGGGGTGCCGAGCCGGATATTGGGGCTGGTGGAAAACACGTATCAGGCGTCGGACAACTACAGCCGACTGGTCGGGACGCACAGCCTGACGTTTGGCGGGAGCTTCCACTACACGCAGCTGGCGGAGCAACTGCACAACATTGAAAACGGCTATTTCTTCTTTAATACCACGTCGGAAACGGGAGTCGATTTCGCGGACTTTCTGTTAGGGGCGCCGGGGACATTCCAGCAGGGACAAACGCCGGCGGCCAACACGCGCAGCTACTACCTTGGAGCATTTGCGCAGGACAGCTGGCGGGCGCGCTCGAACCTGACCGTGAATTACGGAGTGCGCTGGGATGTGATCAGCCCCTGGTGGGAGCAACACAATGAGATCGAGACGCTGAAACTGGGGCTGCAGTCGGTGAAGTTCCCGAACTCGCCGCGAGGCTGGGTGTTTCCGGGAGACCCGGGAATTCCGAAGACGATCGCACCGGTGCGGTGGGGGAATTTTGCTCCACGGCTGGGCATCGCGTATTCGCCCAACGCAGCGGGTGGGTTTCTGGGTAAATTGTTTGGCGGGCCGGACCAGACGAGTATTCGCCTGGCGTATGGGATGTACTACAGCGCGTACGAGGGCGCTTACGACTTCAGCGTGATCGGGGACGCTCCCTACGGAGCGTTCTATTCTTCCACCAGCGCGCCGTCGTTCGACAAACCGTACCAGACCCGCGCGACGGGAGCGGTTGTCGGGACTCCGTTCCCGGCCAATTTCAATCCGCCGTCGAACATTCCGGCGGGTGTGTTTGGGACGATTGGAACCTCACCCGCCTTCAACCCGAGCAACCGGGTGCCGTATGCGGAGCAATATGAACTGTCGTTGCAGCGCCAGCTGAGTCGAACGGATTTGATGACTTTGAGCTACGTGGGAACGCAGGGGCACCACCTGCTGGTGACGCAAGAGGCGAACCCGGTAATTAAGGCGCTGTGCTCGGTGGATCCGGCGTGCGTTCCCGGGGGTGAGCCCTCGTATGATCGAGGGCCATTCAGCTCGCATAACCCAAGTGACATTGCAAATGGCCTGAACCAGTTCGCGAGCGAAGGGTACTTCTCGGCGATTGGGAACTCGGCGTATCACTCGTTGCAGATTGATTACCGGCACCGGAGCGGGCCGCTGCAACTGCTGTTGGGTTACACCTACAGCAAGTCACTGGACGATGGTTCCGGATTTGGGGAGCAAGTGAATCCCTTCGATCCGCGACTGAGCCGAGGACTGTCGGCCTTCGATCTGCGGCACAACTTCGTGGTGAGTTACAGCTATGAACTTCCCTTCCGGAAACTGGGTGGGCCGAGGCAGTTGGTGGAGGGGTGGCAGATCAGCGGGATTACGACATTCTCCAGTGGCATCCCGGTGTATGTGTTTGAGAATGACGACAACTCGTTGCTGGGCACGACGTTCGCGGGGCCGCTGCCACTGGGAGTGGACACGCCGGACTTCGCGGGTGGCTCGGTGCAGACCTACAATGCGCGGAACCAGATTACTCCCGCCTGTGCGACGCAGCCGGCAAACTACTATTTCAATCGCTGCCAATTCACGCAGGAGCCTCTTGGCAGTTTGGGATCATCGCGCCGGCGCTTCTTTAGCGGGCCGGGGATCAACAACTTCAACATGGCACTCGCGAAGAACACGCGCTTCGGAGAGAGATACAACGTGGAATTCCGGGCGGAGTTTTTCAACATCTTCAACCACACGCAGTTCGCGAATGTGCAGGGGAACTTCAACGCGTCGAACTTCGGACAGGCAACCACGGCGCGGGATCCGCGGATTGGACAGCTGGCGTTGAAGTTTGCGTTTTAGGAGGGGGGACCAGCAAGGGGGGAACCTCAAGACTTTCACCGCAAAGGGTGCGAAGTTCGCGAAGAGAAAACCCCACCCTAACGTCGCGAACGGCGCGACGTTAAGGATGGCCAGCCTGCCACAAGCTTGCGGAGCCTTGCTCGGGGAGAGTGGGGTTCGTGTTCACGGAGCGGCCGCAAAGGTTTGGGAAAATCTCAAGACCGACGTTTTCGTGGAAATCCCACCCTCCCCGCACAGAACGCGGGAAGAGTGGGGCACGCGGGGCACCCGGCATGGCGTACGCTCGGCGCAAACGAGTCGGATTGACAGTTCCATGCAATGAGACTAAGGTCGAAGGTGAGTGAGCTTCCTCTTCCGCTCTTTCAGGTTTCCTGAACTAAGTCAGCCTATCTGAAGTTCCCCCCCTTAGATTTCCCATCAATCCATGGAGGTTGACTATGTTCGCTCGCAATGTAGCTCTTCATCTGAAGCCCAATACGCTCAGCGATTTCACCAAGACTTTCGACGCCAGTGTGCTTCCCATCCTGCGGAAGCAAAAGGGGTTCCAGAACGAGATAACGTTTGCGGTTGCTGGTGGAACCGACGTGGTCGCGATCAGTCTGTGGGATACGAAGGAGAATGCCGAAGCCTATAACACCACGGGCTATCCGGAAGTTCTGAAGAGCCTGGAAAGAATGCTGGACGGAACGCCCAAAGTGCGGGTCTCGGATGTGATCAGCTCCACTCTGCAAAAGACCGTGGGAGTTTCCGCTTAACCAGTTCATGCATGGGTCTTGGGGACGGCGCCTGCTGGCCGTCCTCCGGGCCTCTTAGTTTTCGAGGAAAAGGCCGTGATCTTCGATATTCGCATTGGGACCATTCTCGTGCAGGATCGCCCTCTCATGTGCGGGCGTTTAGGGTTGCAGACTGACGCGTATTCCCAGAGCTGGAACGTGATTCGGGCAGTCAATGGCTTTTCCCTGGACCGCAAAGTCCGTACCGCGGGATGGAATTCTTTCTTCATGGCGGGCACCATCACAGCCAGCGCCATGGGCTCGATCAAGGAGAGCAGTGTCGGGTCAGCATTGCGGCGCATTCTCTCCAAGGTCCGCGGCGACGATTTTAACTGTCTCGAAGTCACCGGCATCGTGGAGCGACATTTCCTGGGCGTACCCTATGTCACGGTGTCTGCACATTCGCGCCACATTCAGCAGAGCCAGTTTCTTGAACATCCCCGGGCAAGGCAGTCTGGTCAAGGGTTGGCCGAGGGGGTGCGCGCTTGAAGACTTTAACCGAGCGAAGGTACTCGAAGGCGCTATCGGCTGCGCCTGCGAAGGGCGTCGAGTTGGACCCCGTCGCAGCAGTGGATGAAAACTCAGGACCCGGTCTGCATCACTCAACGAGGCAAATACTATGAAGAACCTTTACGTTGGCAATCTCGCGTTTACCACGACTGAGCACGAACTCAGAGCTTTGTTTGAGACACATGGAGTGGTCGAGCGCGTGAACATCGCAATCGATACACAAACGGGGCGTCCCCGCGGATTCGCTTTTGTCGAAATGACCAATCCTGTAGAAGCTGACAAAGCTTGTGCCGCCCTGACCGGGGCCAACGTAGGTGGACGCACTCTAAAGGTCGATGTGGCCAAAGCAAAAACTCAGTAGAGGGTTTACTCACCGCACCCTGCCGAGATGCAGAGGCGAGGCGGATTATTGGACACCACAGAAAAATATCTCGCTGTCGTCGTGACACTGCTGTTCGTGGTGGGTATTTGCTTCCTGATTGCAATGGTGCGCGAAAAGAAAAGGACACGAAAACGGTGGGAAGGGCGGGGTTGATCTATTTCGGCGCGAGCCAGTAACGGACGAGCGCCTGAACCGCGCTGATCTCTACCCGGGTCATGCGAACACAAAGAGGACTCAATGCTTACGACATTCATGAAGTGGATTGCAGGCGCTGCGCTGCTGGGTAATCTTTCGCTGCCAATCTTCCTGGGACTCCAGCCACCGGAGCTGTTCGCGGTGCTGCGATTCCTGGTCGCGGCCGGGGCGGCAGTGGTCGTGTTCCAGGCGGCGGCGATGAGCGAATATCGCTGGATGTTTGCCTTCGGTGCGGTGGCGTGCCTGTTCAACCCTGTCGTGCCGATCGGATTCTCCGCCGCCGTGGCAATAGTCTTGAACATTTCGACGTTACTCCTGTTCGGACTCTCTTTGAGGCTGCTCAAGACGCCGCCACGACTTACCATTGCCTCCATCACCGATCGCACACCGGGCAGCGAGTCGTTATGAGGTGGGGAGAAAAACAGAGTCCTGACTCTTTCCCCTTTCCCCATGCTTGAACGTCAATGTCCGGAGTGTGACGGGGAGTTAGTGCTCGCAGTACGTCCAAGCCGATCGCCGGGCGTGAATGGCGGCCCGGTATCGGAGGCCAGGCTGTCTTCGTGGAGATGTGGTACTTGCGGATGTGCTTTTACCTCGGAACAAGTTCGGGAAAGTAAGCGCAATCGATCGAAAATTGATAGATCCGCATGACGGTTGTTACGAAGGACACCCGCCTGGCACAAAATCGTACCGGCGGGCGTGAACGCAGGCGGAAGAATCCAGTAGAAAGAAGGTCGAATGGAATCACAGGAAAAAAGCGCAGTAGTGCAGACGCAGGGCGGTGCATCGCTTGGCCCTGTAAGCTCGACCATAAGCCCACCGGTTGCTCCCGGAGCCGGCACGGTTTCGACTCCGGCAGGAGTGGGTGATGGGAAGTCCACAAGGCATGCTTCGCCGGAGCACACCCCAGACCGGCGCTTTGAACAAAGACGCGCGAATGAGAAGAGGGCACGTGCCGGGCACAGACGTAACATAAGACGATCGAATACCAACGGCTAGATGGTTCGTGATCACGCTGAGTGATCGGTCCGCACTCGTCGGCACCGAGTAGGGATCAGACTTGCGATCCCACCCTCCCGCAAAGAACGCGGGAAGGATGGGGCACCCGGCTGGGGCGGGCACAGCTCTTCGGGAAATTTGTTTTCGTCCGTTTTCCTTCATGGCCTGCTACTAAGCGTTGGCTTGGCCGCTGGGGTTGGGGGTTGCCACGTCAAAGGAATCCTGGCGGGCAGAATTTCGTGGGAGCATCCATCGGGATACTCCCTGTTTGAACAGTTTCAGAATCGTTCGGCGGTTCTCGACCACGACCCGCAGCCACGATGACTTCCCCATCATCGGGAAATAGATTCCGCGAAAACAAAGACGCGCCAGGAAGATATTGACGCGATCCCCCACATGCTGATCGTCGAGCGCGGCAACTGCCTGAGCCAGGGCTTCCGGGCTGTAGGAGAGAGCCCAGCCGTAGTTCACTTCGGCATGCGCTTCTTCGATGGTCATCTTCAGCGGAGTGTGCGCCATGGTGAAGGGAACGAAATCCAGCCAGTGCTGCGGGCGAGTGAGCCGTCCTGTTGCTTCCAGGCGCTTGTATAAGGGCGTTGCGGGCAAGGGCGTGAGCAGTCCGAAGATGGGCAGACCTGGAGGCCAGGTGCGGACCTGCTGCAAGGTGCGTTCGGCGACGCCAGGCGTATCGTTATCCATGCCGAAAATGAACGAAGTGATCGCGTAGATATTGCGTTTTGCCAGACGCTCAAGCACGGCGGCATACTCTTCGGGCTTATTGAATCCTTTATTCACCCCCTTCAGGTTTACCGGATCGACAGACTCCATGCCGATAAAGATCCACTTGCCTCCAGAGGCAGCGATCAAATCGACCAGTTCTTCGTCGCGCAGAAGGTTGGCGCTGATCTGCGCCACCCAGAAGACCTGGGCTTTGGCTGCGATGATGTCACGCAGCAGTGACTTGGTGCGTTTTATATTGATGGCAAAGTTGTCGTCGATGAAGAAAACCGCGATCTGGCCTCCCTCTTTGCGGGCGCGAGCTTTCAGCAGGAGCAACTCGTTGACGACGCTTTCGTTGGTGCGGAACCGGATGGAGTCACCGAAGAATCCGGTGACCGTGCAGAATTCGCAGCCGTAAGGACAGCCTCGTCCCGACTCAACCGGCACGATGCGAAAGCTTCCCCAGCCCTCGCGAAAATTCTTGAGCAACGGGTGCATCAGTTTGGGTACGAGATTGAACTGGCTTAGATCAAGCTTGTCCCATGGAATGGTGGGATAGGGATTCAGGGGAGGCTTGTGCTCCTTGCCCGTAGCGTCAACCGGCGCGTAGATTTCCTTGAGCTCACCGCGAACCGCATCTTCGACGATTTGCGGCCAGGTCTCATCGGCTTCTCCCAGGGCAACGGCATCGGCATGGCGGGGTCCGCCGTTGCGGCCGAGAGCTTCATCGGCCTCTTCGGTCACGTGCGGGCCTCCCATGACCACTGGAACTCCGGTCGCTCGAATCGCGTCGGCCATGCGATACGCCCTGGCGACCATCCGGGTCATGGCCCCGATACCAACCAGTCCGATGTTCTGGTCGCGAACGAATTGGGCGATTTGGGTTTCGTCCATCGGCTGGGCATTGCCATCGACCAGCAGGACTTCATGTCCAGCAGGTGTGAGGGCTTGCAGCAAGAACATCCAGAGGTGGGGCATGAAATTGCGGGTGACCCCGTTGTCAGGGTTATAAAGCAGAATTCGCATGACACTCCTTTAAGGGTCGCTGATTCGGTCGCGACGATTCCGGAAGGCCGGGCATCTCAGTTGTGTCTTGCGAAACAAGTGTTGGTGCCCCACGTATATCAGATATCCCGTCATCATACAGAACCCAGCCCATGCGTGGGGCGTCGGAGGCAGTTGGGGGTCGTGCCAACAGTGGTTTCAACGTTGGCTATAGGTGAAGAGCGCATCAACTCGCACAATTAGCTTGAGTGATGGTTCGACGGCAACCGGCATTCTGCAAAGGCGCGTCAAAAACTTTGGGCCGGCTCCTGGCCAGCCCAAAGTCGTTGAATCGTTGATTTCAGATTTATTAGCGATCGTGCCCGCGATCGGAATGACCTTCGTTCTCCTGGTGAGGCGCGTTTTCATGGGCGCCTCCGTTGCCGTGCGGAGCGGCGTTGTCATGTCCCCGTCCGTTGTCACGCGGAGCAGGGCTCTCGTGTCCACGGCCGTTGTCGCGCGGTCCCGCGTTTTCAGGCCGGGAATTGCCGGGACGCGGAACTTCATTGCGGTGAGCATTGTAATCGGGCTGAGGGGGGCGGTTGCCGTGCATCTCCTCGCGGGGCATCGGACGATCGTTGTGCACATTTCCTTGCGGACGCGGCACAGGACGATTTTCCGGGCGACCGTTAGGGCCTCTGTCTGCGCGGGCCGGGACGATCCTGGGGCCGTGGAATTCTCCGGGACGCGAGGTGGCGGCGACTGCAGGTCGGCCATGATTCTCAGAGGCCAGAAACTCGCGGTTGCGGCCGGCGCCCCGCTCGTGGTCGCGCTGCAGGTTGGTGGGCTCGAAATGGTGTTCGCGGCCCCACATTTCCTGTTCATGCGTCGGTCGGGCGTCAATTCCGCCGTGGCCGCCGTTGTAGCTGATGCGATTTACGGTGACATTGTTGATGACGGTCTTGTTGTAGATGTGAACGTTGGTGATGGTCACGTTGTTCACGGTGCGGTTGTAGTAGAAGTGGCGATCTCTCCAATAGCCACCCTCATAGCCGGCGCCAAAATAGCCGAAGCCGTAATTCACTCCACCATAGAAGCCGATGTGCGGTCCCCAGTAGCCTGCGTGCCATAGGTACACGCCATTGCCCCATCCCCAGTAACCTGGTGTCCAGAGCACACCCACTGTCGGTGGTGTCACCCATGTGCCGGGAACCCAGTAGTAGCCTTCGGGGCCGTAGGCCCAGTAGCCGGGCGTCCAGATGTAACCGTCACCGGGGCAAGGTGGCTGCGCGTAAACGGGCAGCACGGGCGGGGCGATGTTGACGGAAATGAGAACACCCGCGAAAGAGGAAGCTGGAATAATCAGGATGAGAAGAGCGAGCCAGACAAGACGCAGAGTACGCATTGAGATTCCTCCTGCCCATTCGCCCCGGGCTTCTTGATGATGAATCTCTGCGGCCAGGCAGAGGTGAGGGGACGTGGGCACAACCTATTTACCTTGGAACGGGAGATCACTCTGGTATGTGCAAACCCAAGTTGCGGGCGAATGTTGCTGGACGCGTAATGAGATGATTTTAAGTCGCTACGCCGGGGCTTCTTGCGTAGAAAGAGAGGTGCGATATTACGTCGGTAACAAAGGAATGGGTGCGAGAAGGATCATCGTGGTGCAGGTATTCGCACATCTTGCTCGATGCCGGGCGTCTGCGGATCGATGAACAGCCGTTGGGCGAATTAGCGACACTTGCAGCGGCTTTGAAGCCGCCATCTTTGGTCTGAAATCCCGCGTTTGCGCAGAGAGAACGGGCAAACATTGGCGCGCGGCACGGGGGTGCTGCTTACCAGGGTTCATCGGCCCATCGGGTTGACCGGAAACCTGGCAAGGTCATCTAAACTACAGGCAAATTGCGAAAACTTCTGACATTTCTGCTACTCCTCGGACTCGCCTTTGGCGCGTGGCTGGGGTGGGGTGTGCTGACGCCGACCGCTCCGAGCGGGCAGACGTTCGTGCTGCTACGCAGCGGGTTGACGACGCGCAAGATTGCCGAGGAACTGAAGGCTGCAGGCGTCATCCGAAGCGACAAAGCATTTCTGGTGTGGCACTACTTCCACCGCGGGCGGACGCTGAAGGCGGGGGAATACCGGTTCGAAAAGGCGGCGAGCATAATCGAGATTCATCGGCGGCTGGCGCGCGGCGATATCTATACGCACACGGTGGTGATCCCCGAGGGATTCACCATGTTCGACATCGCGCAGGCGGTCGAGCAGGCGGGGCTAGGGACCAGAGACGATTTCCTGAAGGTCGCGCGCAGCGAGGTGGACCTGGTGCACGATCTGGCGCCTGAGGCTACGTCGCTCGAGGGCTACCTGTTTCCGGACACCTACGAATTCACGCGCACGCAGAGCATGCACGATATTGCGGTCGTGATGGTGCATCACTTCCGCCAGGTGGCAACGGCGATCGGACTGTCGAACGATGTGCAGCAGACGGTCACCATGGCGTCGATTGTCGAGAAAGAGACGGCAGCACCGGAAGAGCGTCCTCTGGTGGCCAGCGTCTACTACAACCGCCTGACAAAACGCATGGCGCTCGATGCGGACCCGAGCGTGATCTATGCGGAATTACTGACGAACACGTATCAGGGCGCACTGCATCACCAGGACCTGCAGACGAATTCCCGCTATAACACCTACAGGTTCCCCGGGCTGCCGCCGGGGCCGATTGCGAATCCCGGGAGAAGCGCGCTGGAAGCGGCGATGCATCCCGCGGTCAGCGAATATCTATATTTTGTCAGCGACGGGAACGGGCATCACCGGTTTGCGAAGAGTCTTGAGGAACACAACCGGAACGTGACCGCGTTTCGGCGAGCGTTGCACCGGCCGTAGGCGTCGGGGTGTACGCTGACGCTTGCGGCGGTGAGGGCAAGATGCCCCTTCGACAAGCTCAGGGCAAGCTCTCACGACAGCCGGCGGGACCCGTCGGCTCCGCTCAGGGCAGGCTCCTTCGGCTTCGCTCAGGGCAGGCTGCCGGCGCTACGGTCGTCTACAGGCTCGGGCTGAGTGAAGAGAGGGTGGAGTTCGAACATTCGTGCAACTCCGGCACGTTATACTCAATCTCACGCTACGATGGTTCGTTTCCCACCAGGCCGAGTGATTCTGTTGTTTCTGGTGACACTTCCCCTGACCGGTTGCCTGTTCCGCTCGCGCAGGGTGGAGCGGAAGTTGAGTACTGCGCCGTTGAAGTCGGCGACGCAGCAGGAGCTGGTGGACGCGATCAATCTGCAGGCGGCACGAATCCGCACGCTGCAGGCGACGGTGGACATCGACACGTCGGTGGGCGGAGCGAACCGGGGGAAGGTCACCGACTACAAGGAAATCCGTGGCTACATTCTGGCGCGTAAACCGGCGATGCTGCGCATGATCGGGCTGCTGCCGATCGTCAGGAACCGGGCGTTCGACATGGTGAGCGACGGCAAGGAATTCAAGCTGTGGATTCCTCCGAAGAACCGGTTCATCGTGGGCCGCAACGATGTGGCGACACCGAATCCGAAGCAGCCGTTCGAGAACATCCGGCCGCAGAACATTTATGAGGCCCTGTTGATTCGCGCGGTCGACACGGAGGAGATCGCGGTGCTCGAGAATGGGTTCGAGACTGTGCTGGATGCGAAGCGACATCAGTACGAGCAGCCCGACTATGAAGTCCTGGTGGTGCGGAAAGGGAAGGTGGGGTGGTTTCTGTCGCGGAAGATCATCATCAGCCGCACCGACCTGGAGCCGCACCGGCAGCAGATTTATAACGAAGAGGGGACGCTGGAGACCGATGTGCGCTACGGCGAGTACAAGGAATACGATGGGATCCAGTTTCCGGCGCAGACGGAAATTGAGCGGCCGCAGGAGGAATACGACATCACGTTCAACGTCGTGAGGCTGGAGCTGAATAAGCCGCTGACGGATGAACAGTTCGATTTGGAGCAACCGCCGGGAGCGGAGGTCGTGCGGCTGGGAGAAAACGGGGATCACGCGCATGCTGCGGGCGTGAGCAGTTCGAATTAGGGAAGCGGGATAAGGCAGGGCTAAAGGTGGGGGGGGGAGTTGTTTCTTGCGCCCCTTCGGGGCTGTTCGCAGGTGAGGTTTACCCACGGCTTGCGCCGTGGGCTTTATTCTTGCGCCGCTCCGCGGCGCAGTTGCTGGACGCCGTCGCGGCTTTTGCGCCGCGGGCGAGGGCAAGATGCCCTCCTACCCCAGCAAGCCAAAAACGCTTGCTGGGGACCCCGGCCTCGCGACAGCCGGCGGGACGCCGGCGCTACAGTCGTTTTTCGCTCTACGATGGTTTTTCCCAAGCGGTGAAGGCGCTCCCTGATACCATCGCTGCGCAGGACTGAATCGAGTTAGAAGTTACAGGCTCATCGCGAAGCGCTGCGGTTTTCCATGATGAACGAATTTCTATGATGAACAAAATGATTGTCGGGAATCTGGTGCATCGGCCGGTGCGGTCGCTGATCAGCATTGTGGCGGTCGCGCTGGAGGTGACCCTGATCCTGCTGATCGTCGGGTTGTCGTTGGGGATGGTGAATGATTCCAAGCAGCGGCAGGCGGGCATCGGCGCGGATGTGGTGGTGATGCCGCCGGGGTCTTCTTATATTGTGGGGCTTTCCGGGGCACCGATGCCGATCAAGATTGGCGATGTGCTGGCGAAGTTGCCGCACGTGGTGGCGGTGGCGCCGGTGATTACCCAGGTTTCGACCAACGGGGCGCTCGAGGTCATCGCCGGGATCGATTTGAAGAGCTACGAAGCGCTGGGGCCGTTCCGGTTTCTGCAAGGCGGGCCGTTTCAGGGGCGGGACGATGTTCTGATCGACGACATTCTGGCGCAAGCCAAGCACATCAAGGTTGGCGACAGGATGGAAATCCTGAACCACGAGTTTCGGGTGGCCGGGATTGTTGCCGCGGGAAAGGGCGCGCGGAAGTTTCTGCCGATCGGGACGTTGCAGGACCTGAACGGGTCAAAAGACAAGGCATCGATCTTCTATTTGAAGCTGGATGATCCGGCGAATGCCGAGACGGTTGTGAACGAGATCAAGCAGGTTCCGGGCATGGAGCGGCACGTGGCGAGTTCGATGAACTACTACCTATCCATGCTCACGCCCAAGAATTATCCCGGGCTGGGAACGTTTTTGAACGTGGTGATCGCGATTTCGGTGACGATTGGATTCATCGTGATTTTCCAGGCAATGTATACGGCGGTGATGGAGCGGACGCGAGAGATCGGGGTATTGAAGTCGATGGGGGCGTCGAAGTTTTACATCGTGAATGTGATTTTGCGGGAGACCATGATGCTGGCCCTGGGAGGCATCATTTTGGGCATCCTGATCAGCCTGGTGGCGCGGGCAGGGATTGCGCAGAAGATTCCAACGATTCGAGTGATCGTGACCGGGGGATGGATCCTGAAGACGACGCTGATTGCGATTATCGGGGCCATGCTGGGGGCGTTGTACCCAGCGTATCGGGCGGCGCAGAAGGATCCCATAGAGGCATTAGCGTACGAGTAAACTCCCTGATCGAGGTTCGACTTACAGGCGTAACCCGAGCATTTCGTTGACAATCTTTCGGCGACTAGGCTATCTTTAAAGCTTCGGAAGTATTGCGTTTGCCCGCCTGATACCTCTGCGCGTTCGGCGCCTGGTGGCACTCAGCGGTCTTCATAGCTGTTTTAATTTCTGGGAGAGTTTCGATGTCAACCTATTTCCCCAAAGAGGGGGAAATTGTGCGCAAGTGGTATGTCGTGGATGCGTCAGGGCAGACGCTGGGCCGACTGGCCTCGCAGGTGGCCCGCATCCTGATGGGGAAGGAAAACCCCAAGTACACCACGTTCCTTGATACCGGTGACCACGTGGTTGTCATCAACGCCGAAAAGGTGAAGGTGACGGGCATGAAGTCGGAGCAGAAGGCGTATCACCACTACACGGGATATCCGGGCGGACTGCGGTCGGAAGATTTCCGCAAGCGCTTTGACCGGAAGCCGGAGCTGGTGATTGAGGATGCTGTATCGCGCATGCTTCCCAAGTCGAAATTAGGCAAGCAGATGTTCACCAAGTTGAAGGTGTATCGCGGCGAGAAGCATCCGCACGAGGCACAGAAGCCGGAAGCGCGGGTGCTGGCGTAGAAAAGCAGCTTTTAGCTATTAGCTTTTGGCTCTTAGCTAAAGCCGAATGGTTGCGAGTTTTTCGGAATCGCAGATTTTGAGGAAAGGCACAAACGTTGGCTCTGATCCGGCAAGCTAAGAGCTAACAGCTAAAGGCTAATGGCTGAAACAGTTCAATATTACGGCACGGGACGGCGGAAGACTTCGGTGGCGCGCGTTTATTTGCGTCCGGGCAGCGGCGACTACAAGGTGAATGGCCGTCCGTTCAATGAGTACTTTGTGACGGAAGCGCAGCGGGCGAGCGCACGGCAGCCGTTGCTGTCGACCGACACAGCGGGCACGTTCAACGTGGTCGCCAACGTTTCTGGCGGGGGCGTCAACGGGCAGGCCGATGCGATGAAGCTGGGGATTGCGCGCGCCTTGATGCAGTTCAACGCCGAGTTGCGCAAGAAGCTGAAGGCCGAAGGCATGGTCACGCGCGATTCGCGCGGCAAGGAACGCAAGAAATACGGGCAGAAGGGCGCTCGCAAGCGGTTCCAGTTCAGCAAGCGCTAGCGCGCTTGCGGCTGCTGGCCAGTGGCCAATGGCTGGTAGCAAACAAGGGTTTGGCTGACGGCTAAAGGCTGCCAGCTGATTCAGGTGTTCAATTCTTCTCGTGCCTCGCGGCGCGGGGACGGGAATGGCAATCGGAAGAAAAGTTTCAATGTTTCAGAGTTTCAAGGTTTCAAAGACTTTGAAATGTTGGGACTTTGAAACGTTGAAACCTGATCTTTCGATGCAGACTTAACAGGAGGTTAATTGGCTAACATCACTATGAAGGAGTTGCTCGAAGCAGGAGTTCACTTCGGGCACCAGACGAAGCGCTGGAATCCCAAGATGAAGGAATACATCTTCGGAGAGCGCAACGGGATCTACATCATCGACCTGCAGAAGACGCTGAAGATGTTCAAAGAGGCGTCGAAGTTTGTACAGGATCTGGCGTCCGAGGGCAGGATTGTGCTCTTCGTGGGGACCAAGCGCCAGGCCCAGGACGCGATCGCAGAAGAAGCGGGGCGCGCGGGCATGTTTTATGTGAACCAGCGGTGGCTGGGCGGGTTGCTGACGAACTGGGTCACGGTCCAGAAATCGGTGAAGCGGCTGAAGGAACTCGATGATATGGCCACCGACGGCCGTTACGAACTGCTGCCGAAGAAAGAAGTGATCAAGCTGGAGCGCGAGCGCAAGCACCTGCAGGCGAACCTGGCAGGCATCAAGAACATGTCGCGGCTGCCGGACGCGATCTTCGTGATCGATTCGAACAAAGAGCAGATTGCCGTGCGCGAGGCGCGCAAGCTGGGGATTCCGGTGGTCGCGGTGGTGGACACGAACTGCGATCCGAGCGAAGTGGATTACGTGATTCCGGGCAACGACGACGCGTTGCGGGCGATCCGGTTGTTTGCCTCGAAGATTTCGGATTCGATTGTCGAGGGTTCGCAGCTGGCGACAGACAAGCAGCAGCATGAACTGGCGGCGGCAGTTTCCGCCAGTGCCGCGGCGGAATCCGCTCCGGCGCCTGAGGCGTCAGCAGAGACGGCAGGCGAGCCGGGTGGCGAAGATATCAGCATGGAAGACGTGCTAGGTGGCGGGACTAAGAAGGCGCCGTCGGCCGCACAAGACGTCGCCGACGAGGTTCCGCAGGTCGAAAGCCAGACGTTTTAAACGGAACTGGTTTACAGATTTCGGACCCGCGCGCGTCAGGACGCCGCGGGTCGAATTTTATCGGCAGCATTCCGATGGGAGCCGGCGAGGCCGGGCAGTTGGCATCGTCGGGTGGGGATCAGGCATCGAAGAAGGGACAATCTTAAGAAAATGGGCACAACTACCGTGAATATTTCGGCAGCACAAGTGAAAGAGCTCCGCGACAAGAGCGGGGCGCCGATGATGGATTGCAAGAAGGCCCTGGCCGAGGCCAAGGGCGATATTGAGCAGGCCATTGTTCTGCTCCGTAAGCGTGGCACGGCGGTGGCGGAAAGGAAGGCGGGACGCGTGACCAGCGAGGGCTCGGTGGCGAGCTACATCCACGCCGGAGGCAAGATCGGCGTGCTGGTGGAAGTGAACTGCGAGAGCGACTTCGTGGCGCGCACCGACGACTTCAAGGAACTGGTGCATGACATCGCGATGCATATTGCGGCCAGCGATCCGAAGTTCGTGCGCAAGGAAGACGTCACGCCCGAGGCTTATGAGCGCGAGAAGGACATTTTTCTGGCGCAGGCTGTGGCCAGCGGCAAGCCGCCGCACATTGCCGAGAAAATGGTTGCGGGAAAGATGGAAAAGTTCTACGAGGAGGTCTGCCTGCTGGAGCAGCCCTTCATCCGCGATCAAACCATCAACATCGGGCAACTGATTGCCGCGAAAATCGGCAAGCTGGGCGAGAATATCGCAGTGCGCCGTTTCGCCCGCTTCAAAGTGGGCGAGTCGGGCATGACCGTGGCGGCAACCACGCAAAAGCCGGACGAGGGTGGCGAGGCCGCGGCACCGGCGGCGAAGTAGTTCCGACTATCAGGGACCGAGTGCCTAGCGAGAGGAAGCAAGCGGCGGACCTCCAGAGGACTTTGGACGCGGAGTTGTTCTGGGGGTCTGCGGCGCACGACGGGCGAGAACGCCCATAGCTCCATCGGTCTGAAATGATCTGTTTGGGCCCGAACGCGACTTCGACTCCACCTCATGTCAAAGACTGCCTTTAAACGAATCCTGCTCAAATTGTCGGGTGAGGCGCTGGCGGCGGGCCAAGGCTTTGGCGTGGACTCGACGCGAGTCCACGAAATTGCCGCGGAACTGGCGGATGTGCACACGCTTGGCGTCCAGATTGCGATTGTGGTGGGCGGCGGGAATTTCTTCCGTGGGGTTGCGGAGCAGGCGAAGGAAATGGACCGCGTGTCGGCCGATCACATGGGCATGCTCGCGACCGTGATCAACGCGCTCGCGCTGCAGGACGCGCTGGAAAAGCAGGGCGTCCACACGCGGGTGCAATCGGCGATTGAGATGAACCAGGTTGCGGAGCCGTTCATCCGGCGGCGCGCGATGCGGCATCTGGAAAAGGGCCGGGTGGTGATCTTTGCCGGCGGCACGGGGAATCCCTATTTCTCGACCGACACGGCGGCCTCGCTTCGCGCAATGGAAATCAAGGCTGACGCGATTTTGAAAGCCACCAAGGTGGATGGCATTTACGATGCCGATCCGATGCTGGTGAAGGACGCTAAGAAGTTCACCGAGATCACCTACATGGACGTACTGCGGCAGGGGCTGAAGGTGATGGACTCGACGGCGATTTCGCTGTGCAAGGACAACAATCTTCCGATCATCGTATTCAACCTGAATGTGCCGGGGAATATTCGGAAGGTGGTCGTCGGGGAGAAGATCGGGTCGCTGGTGAGCGCTTAGGAGCGGTCGTTGGTCGTCGGTCGTTGGTCGTTGGCAAAATCCCAAGAGGGATAGTGCCGTGGAATCCCACCCCTTCGACCCGGCTCAGGGCAAGCTGTTTGCGCACAGAACGTGCAAACGTGGGCCATCAGTCGCCCGCCTGTCGTCAGCAAAGGCATACGCATGGCGTCTCTACCGACTTGGGGGTCGCTGGCGACTGGCGACTAGCGACTGACGACCGGGTTTATAATTCTTCGTTTCGATTCCTCCTCTACTGGAGCTGACTATGGCTCAGGCAACGATGGCGGCGATCGCGGGACTGAAGGATACCTACGCGCAACTCAAGTCGCGGATGGAGAAAGCGGTCGAAGATTTCCGCCGGGAGATGGCGGCGACCCGGACGGGCCGCGCCTCGGTTCGCATGCTGGATGCGGTTAGTGTCGAACTCTATGGCACACAGATGCCGCTCAACCAGGTAGCCACCGTGCACGCACCGGAAGCCCAGCTGATCACGGTACAGCCATATGATCCGACAGCCTTGGGGGTCATCGAGAAGGCCATCCGCACAGCCGATCTGGGACTGAACCCCATGAACGACGGGAAAATTATCCGAGTCCCGGTGCCGCCGCTTACCGAAGAGCGCCGGCGCGATATGGTGAAACATCTGCACAAAGTTCTCGAGGAGCATCGCACGGCCGTGCGCAACATCCGGCGCGATGGCAATGAGGCCATCAAGAAGGCGATGAAGGACAAGAAAATCACCGAAGACGAAGAGAAGCGCGCACTCGACGAGATCCAGAAGCTGACCGACGACGAGATCAAGAAGATGGAAGACATGAGCAAGGCGAAAGAGAAGGAAGTGATGGAGATCAAATAGCAGTCGCCAGCCGCCAGTCTTGAGTCGCCAGCAAGTTCGGGAAAGCCGCGCGCAGCGCGGCTTTTTGTGCTCCGGGTCCGACTATTTGCGGTTTATCGAGTGTGGCGAGGGCAAGATGCCGGCCGGCGGGACGCCGGCGCTACCCTTATAATAATTGATCATGAAGAAAGTCGTTCATGCCGCCTGTCCGCATGATTGCCCCGATGCCTGCGGGGTACTGATTACGGTTGAGGATGGCCGCGCTTCGAGGATTCAGGGCGACCCCGACCATCCGGTCACGCGCGGGTTTTTGTGTGCGAAGGTGATGAAGTATCTCGACCGGGTGTATTCGCCGGATCGGGTTCTTTATCCGATGCGACGGGTTGCGCCGAAGGGCGGCGGCAGCAAAGGTGCCAGCGATTTTCAGCGGATTTCCTGGGATGAAGCCCTGGGCGAGATCGCCTCTCGTTTGAAGCAGGTTGCATCGGAGTTCGGGAGCGAGGCGATTCTGCCGTATTCCTATGGCGGAACGCTGGCGGTGTTGAGCGGGGCGTCGATGGACCGGCGATTTTTTCATCGGCTGGGCGCCTCGCAGCTTGAGCGATCGATCTGCTCGGCGGCCGGCGAAGCCGGGTTGAAATCGGTGACCGGAGTGAAGCTGGGCACTGAGCCGGAACAGTTTCAGCATTCACGCTACATCATTGGGTGGGGCGCGAATATTCACGGCAACAACGTCCACCTGTGGCCTTTCATCAAGCACGCCCGGCAACACGGCGCACGCCTGGTCGTCATCGATCCATATAAAACGCGCACAGCGAGACAGGCGGACTGGTACCTGCCGATCAATCCTGGAACGGATACGGCTCTGGCGCTGGGGATGATGCACGTCATTATCGGCGAAGGGTTGCACGACGCTGATTATGTGACGAAGTACACGGTGGGATTTGAAGCGCTGCGCGAGAAGGTCAAGGGATATCCGCCGGAAAAAGTGGCGACGTGGACGGGGATTTCGGCAGAGCATATACGGAAGCTGGCAATCGAATATGCGACGCACCGGCCGGCGGCGATTCGCGTCAACTATGGGGTGCAGCGTTCCGAGGGCGGAGGAATGGCGACGCGGGCGATCGCGATGCTCCCGTGCATTACGGGATCGTGGAAGGAAGTGGGCGGCGGGTTGCAGCTGTCGCTGAGCGGAGCCTATGGACTGAAGCGCGAGGCACTGGAGCGGGCGGACCTGATGCAGACCTCGCTGGGGCGGCCGGCCCGCGTCGTCAACATGGTGGAACTGGGGAAGGCACTGAATACGCTGGCGGATCCCCCGGTCAAGGCGTTGTTCGTGTACAACTCGAATCCGGCGGCGGTTTGTCCCAACCACAACGACGTTGTGCGTGGGCTGCGGCGGAACGATCTGTTCACCGTGGTGCACGAGCAGTTCTTCACCGATACGACCGACTATGCCGACATCGTTCTGCCGGCGACGACGTTCTTTGAGCAGAAGGATCTGCAGACCGCATACGGGCACTACTACCTGCAGATGTCGAACCAGGCGATCGAGCCGCTGGGGGAGTGCCGGTCGAATGTTGAAGTGTTCCGCGGGCTGGCAAAGGCCATGGGGTTTGAGGATGCCTGCTTTGACGAGTCGGTGGACGAGATGATCGACCTGGCATTGGACTCGCCAAACCCGGTGCTGCAAGGGATCAGCCGTTCGCAGCTGGAGCGCG
>Ga0307478_10001434_pt1 | contig 20643 bp, 9 predicted proteins | sample atmos_gasesECM4C_2_FD_203713 | JGI IMG/M metagenome (GOLD analysis project Ga0307478, IMG submission 203713) | Hardwood forest soil microbial communities from Morgan-Monroe State Forest, Indiana, United States - atmos_gasesECM4C_05 | ecosystem: Environmental > Terrestrial > Soil > Temperate... | reverse complement strand
TTAAGTAACTCCAATTGGGTATCGGTTGGAGCAAAATCGGCGCCGCCGGCGACGTCGCTGCCTCCGGTCCCGACCTCCGCATTCAGCCAGATCAGATTTAGATAAACCCCGTACGGTTCAACGAAGTATTTGTCATCGCTGTCGAGGAGAGCCGGCGATGCCACCTTGTACTCTACGGCAGACAGTTTCTTGTTCAGGTCTTCGGCGGCCTTCAGGACTTGGGCGTTGCGTTTCGTTTGAGCTTCGTCCAAAACCGCCGACAGGGCGGGTGCCGGCGGATTTCCTTCGTCGTCGTCGTCCTCATCGACCATCGGCTGCTCCTTTTCTTTCTTCTTGGCGGGACGAAACATTGTCTCGATCACCTCGAGTTGCTTGCGGAGCCACTCGATTTGGTTGGCCATATCGGAAACGCGGTCAATGTCGCCGCAGATGCGGAGCAGAGTCTTCACCGACAGCTCAATATCGGCATCGGAACCGGGTGCGCGGGGGTCACGCAAGATGGTGAGAGGTTGGGTGTAGGACTGGTCTCCGATCTTAAGGCGCACGCTGTATTTTCCAGGCGCAACGATAGCGCCGACTTCGGCCGGCTTGGTTCCCCAGTGGGTGATCGGCCGCGAATCGGAGTCACGGAAGCGCGGTTCCTGCCAGATGTGCGGATTGTCCGGGGCCACGGTTCGCAGCGCAATCAATCGGGGAGACTCATGGCGCAGATCCCATGACACACGATTCATTCCCTCACGACCTTTTGCTTCGAGCGTCCGGATCACCTTCCCTCCCGAGTCCAGGATCTCTAGATGGATCGGGTCCTTCGGTGCGGTCTTGAGCCAAAAATTGAGCATGGCCTCGCCGCCACGCGTGAAACGATAGGTCGGGCGCGGCTCAAAAAGGTTGACTGCTGCATCGGAGTGATTCTTCGCCAGCTGTTCCAGCGGTGTAATGTCGTCGAGAATATAAAGTCCCCGGCCGTAGGTGGAAATCACTAGATCATGAAAATCTTTCTGCACGACGGCCCACGTAACTGGTGCGTGCGGTAATCCCGTCTCCATTGCGGTCCAGTGCCCTCCGTCATCGAGAGAGTAGAAAAGCCCATTTCCGGTGCCGGCAAACAGCAGGCCTTCGCAATTGGGATCTTCGGCGATGGTGCGCGCGTAGGACAACGAATGTTTTGGCAGGTTGCCGCTGATTTGTTTCCAGGTTTTGCCCAGATCCGTAGTCTTGTAGACGAAAGGATCGCGATTATCCATGAGATGAAGATCAACGCTGATATACGCGGTCGCAGGATTGAAATTCGAAGGCGCTATGCTGCTGATCGTGCCCCACGGAGGGAGTCCCGGCATATTCTTGCTGACGTTGATCCAGTGTCCGCCTTCATCTGTGTGCCACACCTGACCATCGTTGGTCCCTGCCCAGATGAGTCCTTTCTGAATCTTGGAAGGCGCGATTGCAAAGACAACTTCGCCGTAGAACTGCCCGAGGTTATCGCCGACGAGCCCTCCTGAAGGCACGATGCGAGAGGGGTCTTGAGTGGAAAGATCCGGGCTGATCACCGACCAACTCTGTCCGCCATTCGTGGTCTTAAAGATCACCTGGCAGCCGTAGTAGACACTGTTGTGGTCGAAGGGATCGATGGCGAGCGGCGCCGTCCAATGACAGCGATACTTGATATCGTTGGGCGGTGAATCCAGAGTGTGCATCCATGGACTCACAGAGCGCGCGTGCTTAGTGCGGGCATCCCAGCGGGTGACTTTATTCCCATAACAAGTGGCCCATACGACGTTTGGATCGGCTAAATCCGGAACCGTGAAGCCGGATTCGCAGCCCCCCATCCCGTGATCCCAGCCGGTTTCCCTGGAATCGACCGGGACGCTGGGCCCTCGCATGTTTCCGTCGTCTTGCATGTTGCTGTAGAAGTAGTAGGGAATCTGGTTGTCGACGTCGACGTGGTACATTTGGCCGATGGGTAAAGTAACGCGGTGAAAACCCTGGCCGTGCACGTTCGTGATGCTCATGCCGCCGTCATCGGTAATCACGAAGCGATCGGCGTTGGTGGGATCGAACCAGATGTCGTGCGTATCTCCGCCCCAAGGCACTTCCTTGAAGTTCTCGCCTCCATCCAGTGAACGGTGGAAGGAACTATTGGCCACGTAGATTTCATTGTCACTGCGCGGCGAAATGGCCAGCCGAATGTAGTAGCCCGCACGTCCGATCAATGCTCGCTGGTAGTTGATCGCCTTCCAGTGTTCTCCGGCATCGTCAGATCTCCAGACTGAACCCTGGTCCTTGGTCTGAATCAGGGCGAAGACACGATTCGAATTGCTCGGAGCGACCGCGACATCGATCTTCCCAAGCGGGCTATGAGGCAGGCCGTGTTCTTCGAGGCGAGTCCACTTTGTTCCGCCATCGTGCGAGACATAAATCCCGCTGCCAGGGCCGCCGCTGAATTCGCCCCAGGTGTGCATTTCCACCTGCCACATACCCGCAAACAACGTGTATGGATTGTGCGCATCCATGGATAAGCCGGAGCAGCCTACGTTTTCTCCGGCAAATAGAACACGCTCCCAGTGCTGACCGCCGTCTGTCGTGCGGAAAACACCACGCTCTTGTTGCGGTCCGGTTGTGCGCCCCAGAACGCATGCAAACACGATGTCGGGATTGGACGGGTGAACGACGATCCGTCCAATGCGGCCGCTTGCTGGCAGCCCTGTGTTAGTCCACGTTTTTCCGGCATCAGTCGATTTGTAAATTCCATTGCCCATCACGTCACTGTCCCGGATCACCCATGCCTCGCCGGTTCCAGCCCAGACCGTGCTGGGATCAGAAGGAGCTACGGCCAGAGAACCAATTGCGGCGACCGGTTGCTTGTCAAAAATCGGCGTCCAATGATTCCCGCCATCCGTCGATTTCCAGACGCCTCCCGATGCGGCTCCCGCGTAGTAAGTACTCCCATCTCCTGGCACGCCAGCCACGGCCGCGATGCGATTCCCCACCCTGGGACCCACAAAACGGAATCGAAACTGGCCCTCTTCATCGGAGTCCAGTTGTTGCGCACGCGCCGAGAACATTCCCAGCACTGCAATCGCGGCTGGAAGGAGTGCCATTTTTCTGATGAGCATTACTGTGATCCTCCGGTCAAACCAGCGTGCATCTTACATGTCTGAGGGCAAGGGGCCAAGTCGAGTTGCTGCGCAGCTCCCGCTGATGGAGAACGCGGAGCAAGCGCGAGAGTCTTTGAGATGAAGCTTGGGAACCATCCAGACGAAACGATAGTTGCGAAGAATCAGCGCGCGAGTCGCGGCCTGACTACAGTGATTGCGTTGCGCCGTCCGCCAGTTTGTGGGTTTGAAATCTAATTGGCCGATCCCACGTTAACGACTTGTGTCGGGTGCCCAATTTTCGCGTCCGGGACGGAGATGTTGGAAATATTGACCGGCAAGTGCCCTGGAATCGGAATTTCCCCGAAAAGGGCTCTCGCCGCACTTACCTCTGAGACCGTCGCATTCGAAAATGTGCAGATGTAGTTCTGGATGCCGGGGAAGTCCTCCGTCAGGTAAGGAGTTCCCATGGCAAGGACTGCTGTCTTCTCGGTCGCGCGCGCTAGAATGCCCGACAATAATTTTGCCGTCGCATCCGGCAGAGACGCAGAATTCTTCTGCCCGCGCGCTACCGTCCTGGTTCGGGCTGCAGAAGGGACGACATACACGGCAACCACTATCTGCCGTGCAAGCTCGGCTGCATTCAACACTTCATCCGATCGGGCCGCGGCGATGTGAGGATCTACATAGATTACCCTCGCGTCGGGCGCCCGCTTCCGGATCTGACGCTCCAGAACGCGACCGTCCTCCGCACGCACGTTGTCGCAGAGAATGATCACCAGCAGGGGAGGCTGAGCTTTGGCCTGATACACGACTTGCAGTCTCTTGTCGTGTCGCCCGTCTCTAAGGGGAAGCACTTTGCCGTTGTCGCGTACCAAAGTAATGGAAGCATCGGAGATGCGTTGACCGGTCGCAATACTCCCCGGATTGCCCACCAGCCTGGGGATCGCTCCCACATCCACCAGACGATCTTTTTCGAGACCTAGCAAGGCCTTGGCTTGCAGGATCTTGAGGACGGATGCGTCCAGCCGTTTTTGCCCAATCTCCCCCGTCCCGATAGCTTCCAGCATTGCCCGGTAGCATGCTTCCAGATTGTAGGGCATCGTGAGTACATCGCTTCCCGCCTTGAACGCATCCACGGCCACTCGTCCGGGATTCTTCGTGTAGAGACCAACCAGGCCGGCCATATCCAAGGCATCCGTCACCACAATGCCCTTGAAACCGAGGTGGTTCTTCAGCAGACCTGTCACGACTACGGGCGAGGTCGTCGCCACGCGGCCACGGTCGGCATCGAGCGCCAGCACTTGCACGTGCGCAGTCATCACGGCATCGACTCCTGCTCCGATCGCCTTTTGGAACGGAGGCAGATCGACCGAATAAAGGTGGTCCAGATCGTCGTCCACCACAGGTATTGCCACGTGTGAGTCGGTGGCGGTATTCCCGTGACCCGGGAAGTGCTTCGCCGTGGTTAGCATTCCGTTCGCTCGGGCGCCGCGGATGTAGGCCGCCACCAGATCGCCCACTCGCTCCGGATTCGCGCCGAAAGCACGTGTCCCGATGATTGGATTGGCCGGGTTGGAATTTACGTCGGCGACGGGAAACAGGTTCCAGTGCACGCCCAGGGCCCGGCTTTCCTGCGCCGTGATGCGGCCGAACTCCTCGGCGTAAGCCAGGTTCCCGGCAGCGCCAAAAGCCATCGCGTGGGGAAATACGGTCGTTCCGAAAAGATGCGCCGGCAAGACCCCGCGCTCAAAATCCCCTGCCACCAGGAGCGGCAACTTTGACTCTTCCTGCAACTTGTTGAGCAGCGTAACGACCTCAAGGCGACGCGAACTATCATGGGCCCGAGACTGCGGCGGCGCTGACATGGCCAGCGCGCCGATGTGATATTTGCGAATGTCATCACGTAACTCGAAGTAGCTGGGACTCCCTCCGTTCAGGAGCTCCACCCGCATGCGGATCATGAACAACTGCCCGACCTTTTCTTCGAGCGAAAGGTCCCTCAGGGTTTTTTCTGCCCAGCCGTGGTCAACGCGGTCAACGTGACGCGCGGGGGACTGCTTGGATTGTTCCCGCGGTTCAGCAGCAGGCCCCAAAAGCGGCAACATCGCGAGAAGAAAGGTGAGATTGCGAAGCATCATCAACGTACGAGCATGCTGGAAGGATTCTAAAGGGCACACACCCGAGTGGAAAGACAATTTCCAGTCCGAAGGTCATGTCCGAAAGTAACTAGTTCATTTCCCGACACCGACATAAGGCAGAGCGTCGACGCATTCGCCCGCCCCGTTTCTCCTCAATTCCTGGTTCGTCAGCTAACCGGAGGCCATCCGGCTTCTGCAAAGGATTTGTCCTGTGAAGTCGGCTTCTCTAACCCAGCGTGCGGGACCCATTTCCACCGACATATTCCTGTCGAGGGAAAGATTTTGTGCCGCACTGACACTGGTGAACAGGGCGCGGATCGGGTCTACGGACTGGTGGTATCAGATGGTCCACAGCACGGGCGTGGCTGCTCGTTACATCAACTCCTCCACGAAGGCCCGCGTCACGTCTTCGGGAATTCGGATGCCAGCGTGTACCAGGGGCCCGTCATCCAGCACAGGCTCCGCTCCATGGAGAGGCGGCACATCGGTGCGTTCGAAGAACTTCCCGATTGGAATCTCTTCACCCCAAAGTAGAGACTTTTCCATCGCGGCCATCCAGTCCGAAGGACGATAGCCCGTTTCGTCCTCAAGTTTCTTCACGCGCGGGCGAAACCATTGGTAGGTGTTGTCGTGGTTGTAGGTGACACACGGGCTGAAAACATCCAGGAAGGAGAAACCCTTGTGCTGGATGCCTTGCTTGATCAACTCTGTCAGGTGTTTTTGTTCCGCACTGAACCCGCGGGCCACGAATGTGGCGCCAGCGGCGAGAGCCAACGAAATTGGATTCACCGGAGCCTCAACGCTTCCAAACGGCATGCTTTTCGTTTTCATACCCAGGCGGCTGGTGGGCGAAGTCTGGCCTGTAGTGAGGCCATAAATCTGGTTGTCCATCACGATGTAGAGCAGGTCCACGTTGCGCCGCATGCCGTGCACGAAGTGATTGCCCCCGATACCAAAACCATCGCCGTCGCCCCCAGTTACCAGTACCGTCAATTCGTGGTTCGCAAGCTTCACCCCTGTCGCTACGGCCAGAGCCCGGCCGTGCAAAGTGTGCATGCCATAGGTATTGATGAAACCGGGAAAGTTTGACGAACAGCCGATACCGCTGATGGTGACCACATTGTGGTTTGGTATCTGCAACTCGACCAAGGCCTTCTGGACCGCGGCGAGCACGCCAAAATCGCCGCACCCGGGACACCAATCAGGATCGACTTTGCCTTTCAAGTCCGACATTGCCACATGGTTGGTCGCCGCTGGAGCTGTCGCCATTTTCTGTTCTCCTCAAACCTGATTTCATCAAACAAGGATCTCGTGCGCGGGCACGGAGAGCTTGGACTTGCCACCCAGTTGTTCCTTTACCGCCTCGACGATGTGGTGGGGCATGAATGGTTCCCCATCGTACTTTCGGATGTGCCCATCGGGCACAAAGCTGGTCTCGCTGCGCAGGTACCGGGCGAACTGGCCGCTGTAGTTATTCTCGACAATGATCGTGTGCCGGGTGTGTCTGAGGATGTCAAGAATCGCATCGCCGTGGAGCGGCACCAGCCAGCGGATCTGGAGTTGATTGGCGGAGATCCCTTGCTCGGTAAGAATCTCGCAGGCTTCTTCGATTACGCCCTTGGTCGAGCCCCACCCGATCAGCGTGACGTCTGCGTCACGCGGACCCCAGAGCACAGGGGGAGGCACCACGGCCTCAATGCCCCCAACTTTCCGCATCCGCTTTTCCATCATGGCGCGGCGCTTGGTTGGGTTCGTGAATTCGTCGCTGATCAGGACTCCATCTTCATCGTGTTCGTCGCTGGCAGCAGTGTGGGTATGACCGGGAACACCGGGAATAGCGCGCGGGGAGATACCGCTTTCGGTGATCTTGTACCGCTTGTATGCGCCGTCACCGTTCACCCCAGATGCCAAAGAGGCTTCGGTGATCAGCTCACCGCGATCGATGCGCGGTCCAAAGTCCAAATCCTTGGGGTCGACGCTGAGCCGGCCTTCCGACAGCAACAGATCACAAAGAACGATGCCCGGACTTTGGAAGCGATCTGCAATATTGAAAATCTCCGGGATAATTTTGAAACAGTCGCCAATATCGAGCGGGGCGGCGATGGCACGAGGATAATCACCGAATCCCGCCCCCAGCATTTGCCACAGGTCGCCTTGCTCTGTTTTGGTAGGCACGCCTGTGGATGGTCCGGCCCGCTGGCAGTCGATGACTACGACGGGAGTTTCCATCATGGCAGAGAGGCCGAGCCCCTCACTCATCAGGGCAAAGCCGCCACCGGAGGTGGCACACATGGACCGGACGCCGGCATGAGCCGCGCCGATCGCCATATTCACCACGCCAATTTCGTCTTCCACTTGGCGGACCATGATGCCGGCTTTGCGCGCGTGGGACGCCATCCAGTGGAGAACACCGGTCGAGGGGCTCATGGGATACGCGCAATAGAATTTCACCCCGGCTGCGGCGCCACCCATCGCCATCGCAATGTTGCCGCTCATTACGGCGTAGCGGTTGCCAGTCATAGGAAGGGGCCAGCCAAATGGTTTGAAGTTTGCCGTGGCGAAATCGTATCCGGCCCGTGCGATGCCGATATTTTCCGACACGACGGCCTCGCCCTTTTTCTTGAACTGCTCGGCCAGAACCTGTTCCAACGCCTGGAAGCCAATGCCCGTCATGCTCAGGCCGGCTCCCACCGCGAGTGTGTTCTGTGCCACCTTGTTGCGAGTGACATCCGCCAGATTGGAAACGGGAAGGGGGCACAGTTGCACGCCCGGCGCTCCCATGCCCGGCCTGATCGTGTCGGAGTTATACAGGCATGCAGCACCGTCGGTAAGCAGTCCAAGGTGGCGATCCATCGCATCCTGGTTCAGCGGAATCAGCAAATCCAGGCGGTCCCCCATGTTGGTGACTTTCTCCGGGCCCGTCCGAATGGTGAGAAAAGTGTGTCCGCCACGGATAATTGACTGATAAGCGTTATAGGCATTTAGATGCAAACCGCGGCGACTGAAAATCTTCGCGAAAATATCGCCCGGCGTAGCGACGCCCTGACCAGCTGCGCCTCCGATGCCTATAGCAAAGGTCTTCCGCATGGCAAGCTCCTAACCGGGATTAGCTCCCGTAATGTGCCCTTCCAGTTCCTCCAAGCGAACAGAAACATAGGGATAAACGGAGATTTGAGGGCTTCAAACCGCTGGATAGCGGCTTCGAGGCTGAGTAGCACGGCTCCTCCTCATCGCTTACGGGAAATCCCATGCGGAGGGCGAGGTGCCTCTCTGTGCGCGGCACGGCCCCGAGAAAGGATCCCGGGCTGCCTGATACTTCGTAACAATAAGGCCGCTTGCTCAGATCACTTCTAGAAAGATACAGAATCGTACACCTATAGGCCGTCTCACGCTAGACGCAACCCATTGAAATCGGCTCCTATCAGCGGAGCCTTTGCCCAGACCATTCAGGGCGAAAAACGTGTCTTAGACGAATGTTCGGCTGATCGGAAGAAGTCGAAACGAAACTCCATGGATCCGTTTCGGAACCCGACGGACGAATCGATACCTCCGGTTTGCCCGTATCCGCTCGGAAGCAGCCTGCGCTCGCACAGCGGGAACCACGGACCTGCGGAATTCGCCCCACGTTGGTACGGGGTTTCGGCGGCGACGGCCGTCGGATGCGAATTAGCCTTCGCGGGCATCGTGGAAGCGGCTGAAGGATGAGGTCGACAGAAATTTGATTCCGGTGGACTTTCCGATCGAGGCTTGCGTAAAGACATGAGTGATCCAGGATTGCGTCACTACCAGAGGTGGACGGCTTTTACGCGCGGCGGGCCTGACCGACCCTGAATCACCTGAGTTTCGAGAACCACTTCGATGTTCTTCTTCTGCCAGTCTAGGGGGAGTTGTTTCAGAATTTCATCCATGCGATTCTCGTTGACTAAGAATTCGCCCGCCGCAACAGTTCCCCCGCGACCGATACCTGCGGCCACGACCGAAACCTGATCTGTATCCGGAGGGATGAATCGTGCAACGATCGCATAATCCTTATAGTCTTCCGTTTTCTGCTGCAACCGGTCGAGAAGCCATTGTCGTTGTTCTGAATTATTCCGATCCTCGATCCAAAACTTCGTCATCGATGCATCATTTCCAAAATGGAACCGTAACGGAGCCGTTAGCCGCAAAGTCCAGCCATTATCGAACGCTCCAATGAATACGGACGGGCTGCGTCGAAGGTCGGTTAACGTGGTTGTCGATTCGCCGAGCACGCGAAAGTTCTTACCGTATGTGCGAAGGGTTCCCGCAATGTTAACAAGTGGATCTACGTCATCGATGATGACTGTGACCATGCTGTCGGGAAGTGTGGTCTCGTGCTGGGGATCGGCGGCATCGCGGAGCCGGATGCTGGCGTATTGCGGCTGGTCCGCGAGGCAGAAGAGCGTTGGCTCGGGCGAATTCACGAATGGCTGCCAGAACTGCCGAACTAAAGTCGCGCGCGGCCCCCGTAAAGCTGCCCAAGCGCTGACCACAACGAGGAGCAGCGCGGCGACAATCGCGAGAGTCTTCGCGCGGGCTGAAAACCGCCTCGCTCCCAAAACCGATGGATCCGCGGCCGCGGCAACCGATTCAGCTTTGAGCACGCCCAATCCGTCGGCTGATGGCGCCGTCGCGGCGTCGGGGAAGCCGTGGGGGTGACCGGGCCAGGAAAATTGCGGCACATAAGATCCGGACGGCAGGAATAGCCGAATCTCCTGGCCGTGTTTGGGATCCTGGTAATACTGATCGATGCGCTTGCGAATTTCGGCCGCTGTGACCCTCACGATGGGGTCAGTGTTTGTGTCGTAATCGGCAGGCCGTTCGAAGATCTCGACCCCGAGAACGCGTTCCTTCAGTTGACTTCCTTGGCCGTCCAGCGCACGCGCAATGACAAACCTCAGAAACTGGCCATACCTCTTGCTGGAATTGAATAAAGGAGAAGCAAGCACGTGCTCGAGCTGCTGCTCCACGGCACCCTTGTCGTATTCGCTGGTGGGCGTCCAGCCGTCCGTTAGTGGCTCGGATATCACTTTGTAATGCCCTACGTGAGGCAAAATCACAGCGTGGTGACGACACGATTCGGCAACGAACTCTGGCTTGCGGATAGTACTGTGCCGGATCACGAACTTTCAACCGTAAAAAGGTCCTCTCAGTCCTGTCTTATCGGGATTCTTTACCGCCTCCCAAGTCGTTGAAAACATGATGTAACATGTGCCTGCCAGATTGAGTATCCGTGTTATCCCTACCGTTTTACCGGTAAACCCTTGCGTCCACGAAAAGCAGCCTTACTATTCGTGCTTGTCATTGGGGTGATCTGAATTTTCCCAAAAAAGCTTGGAATGGTAACCGCGAGGAGGGAACCTATGTTCCGCAGCCGCTGCGTTTGGCAAATTTGTGTACTGGCAGGCACCGTGTTATTTGTGCTCATGGGAAGCAGGCCGTTCTATGGTCAGAACCGGGAAGTCGCCGCCGCATTGAACGGCACCGTTATGGACTCCACCGGGCTGCCCATCAATGGCGCCAAGGTCACGCTCACCAGCACGCAGAATGGCATCTTCCGTACCTTCACGACACAGGACAGCGGTCTCTTCACGTTTACCTTGCTTCCCCCGGCGGTCTATTCCCTGGAGGTCAAGGTTACCGGCTTTAAAGACTACAAACAGCGAGCGATCTCATTGGGCGCTGGCCAAACCGTTCAACAGAATATGAGGCTGACGGTCGGTTCCACATCAGAAACAATCGAAGTGACCGCCCAAAGTCCACTCCTCAATGCGGACAATGCAAATATTTCCTCGGATGTTTCCGCGAGGCAGGTCGTCGACTTGCCTTTGAACCTGCGGAATGTGATCAGCCTGGCAGAGCTCAACTCCTCAGTCAGCAACACCGCAGAAGAGCAGATCGTCGGCGCACCGGGAATCTCAGGAAGCGCCGATCAGGATGTCTCATTCCTTAATTTTGGCGGAACGTTCTTCGGTACAGCCCAGTATTTGCTGGACGGCAGTTGGGACACGCGTGTGGACTGGGGAGGAGTGATCTACGTTCCTTCCGCTGACGATGTCCAGGAATTCAAGATTCAGACGAACGCCTTCACCTCGCAATACGGTTTCAGCAGCGGCAATGTCGTGAATGTCGTGACCAAGTCAGGCACCAATCAGCTGCATGGCGATGCCTGGATGTTCTATCGAAACAGCGCTTACGACTCGAGATACTACTTCAACAACGACCGCCAGCCGGCATTCCACCGCGATCAGTTCGGCGCCACGATCGGCGGCCCAATCATCAAGAACAAACTTTACTTTTTTGGATACTACGAAGGTCTGCGGCAGGCGACACCAGCCACTTTCCTGGGTACGATGCCGACGATCGCTGAGAGAGGCGGAAATTTCTCGGCACTGTTGGGCAGCCAAGTAGGAACTGATTACCTGGGCAGACCCATTTTTGCCGGGGAGGTCTACAATCCCTTCAGCACGCGCCAAGTGACCTGCGGTGGGGTTGATAGCGTCACTGGCGACACAGTGAGTCGATGCCCCGCCGGTGCAACCACGGAATTCCTCCGGGATCCGATCTCGGGGAACATTGCATCGGGGACCGGAGTAACCAACGTCGTTCCAACCGGCCTGATGGATTCAATCGCTTCCACGATTGCAACTGGAAGCTACTGGCCCAAGCCAAATATTGGCTCTGCTCTGTTCAACAACTTTGCATCGGCCTCTTCGGCCGCTGCGCATTCCAACGAATACTCCATCCGTATTGATTACAATTTTTCGCAGAACGACCGCATCTGGGGGCGCTGGTCACAAAAATACGAACAAAAGATAAACTTTCCAACTTATTATGGCGCTTCCGATCCAGGCGGACCCGGCGTGGTTGCTCCGAATAACCGCTACAGCGCTAATGTCGGTTACAGCCACATTTTCAGTCCAACCTTCGCACTGAGCGCGAATCTCGGCGTAAACCGGCACGTCGAGCAGTCCACCACCCAGAGTTTTGGCTTCAAGTCTTCCACGCTCGGTCTTCCGTCTTTCCTCAATGCCATCGCCCCAAGCTTCCCGGAGTTCCAGCCGCAGAGTTATTCGTCTTTGGGTGCACAGGCCGGTCTGGACAATTACATCGTGCCGCAAACCCTGTGGACCGGTTCCGTCGATTTCACAAAGATCCACGGCAAGCACCAGTTGGGCTTTGGCTTCATGGATGTCTGGGCCCGAATTGATGGCGGACACTTTGCCAATACCGTTCTGCAGTTTCAGACGACGTCAACTGCAGGTCCTGACCCCCAGAACGCAACTGCAGGGACTGGCGACGGCTTCGCTTCGTTCTTGCTGGGAGTAGGCAGCGGAACCGACAATACCGGATTCAACAAATTCCCGGCGACCGACAAACACCTGCTCGGCTGGTACCTGCAGGATGATTGGAGGGCTACCCGTAAGCTCACTCTGAACCTTGGCCTGCGTTATGAAATTCAGACCGCGCCCGTGGAAAGGACCAACGCCCAGGAGTACTTTGATTTCACCGCAACGAATCCGATCAGTACGGCGGTTGGCACACATTACCCTGGCGAGCTCGTCTTCAATTCCAGCGGCAATCGAGGTCTTTACCAGGCCTCTCACACAAACTTTGCGCCGCGCATCGGAGCCGCTTATCAGGTACGCGACAAGTTAGTCCTGCGCGGCGGTTATGGCATATTCTTCGTTCCCAACTACTATGGCCAGGGTCCGAACACCGGCTTCTCGCAGGGTACGCCCTGGGTCACGAGTCTTAATAGCGGGCTCAATCCTTTTACCACCCTGAGCGGCAAGGCAAGCCCACTCTGCAGCAACGGTGCCACAACCCTGGCTTGCCAAAGCGCCTTTCCGAACGGTGAAGTGCTGCCCACGGGAAATTCCCAAGGCGGCCTCACGGACGTCGGCTTCGGCCTGAATCCGGTGATTAATCCCGTCCGTCATTCTCCGTACGTGCAGCAATGGATGGGTGGTGTTCAATATTCGCTGGCGAACAACGATCTGATCGATATCGCCTACGTCGGCAACCACGGGGTCCATGTCCTTTCTCAATATTTGGAATGGAACGAGATGCCAGCTTCGGACCTGGCTATGGGAAATAAGCTCTTAGCGCAAGTTCCAAATCCCTTCTTTGGACATATCACAGCCAGCGGTTGCGGTCTCGACCAGCCTACGGTTGCAGCCGGCCAATTGCTGAGACGCTTTCCGGAATACTGCAGTGTGACGGAAGCCCCGCCTGCTGCCGGCGGCTCAACCTACAACGCGCTACAAGCTACCTACACGCACCGCTGGCATTCCGGCCTGGACATGAATGTTTCGTATACCTACTCGAGGTTCATGGACAACGTGCAAGGCAATTCCGGTTGGGCGTTCCCAGGCAGCGGGAGTTCCGTCCGCAACTCGTACAATCTCGCAGCGGAGCACTCGCTCGATGTCACCGACACTCCCCACAGCCTGGTTGTCAATTACAACTACGAACTGCCATTCGGAACAAACAAGGTCATCGGTCAGGGTTGGAACAAGGCGGTGAATGCGGTTCTCGGTGGATGGCAGTGGAGCGGAATTCTGACCGCAAGATCCGGTTTACCGCTCTCCATCAACTCTGCGACCAACAATACTGGTGGCTTTGGTTTCAATCAACGCCCGGATCTGGTCACCGGCGTTAGCCCCGTTCCGCAAGACCAGACAATCCGTCACTGGATCAATGCCGCAGCATTCACGCAGCCCGCAGCGTTCACTTTCGGCGATAGCCCCCGATTCCTCTCAAATCTCCGTGCGCCCAAGTACTTCATGTGGGATATGGGCATCCACAAGTGGTGGGAGTTAGGCGAGGCGCGCCGATTGCAATTCCGTTTCGAGATGTTCAACGCGCTGAATCATCCCAACTTCTTCGAACCGGACACAAACCTGGGAGACAGCAATTTCGGGACAATCACCTCGGCCTATCCCGCGCGAAGCGTGCAGTTCGGTCTCAAATTCTACTGGTAGCACTCGCCTTCCCCAAACACATGCCTGGCAGGCTAAGAAACCTGCCAGGCAAGATGGACCACACAATTCCATCAACGCCTTAATAGACCGATACATACATGAAAAATCTTGGGCTTATTCGCACTTTGTACACCACCAGTGTGTTGGTGCTTAGCATTCTGCCGCGCGCTCTTTCCGCCGCTCCAATAACGAACACGGCCGTGCACTACGATCCTGTTGCCGATCCGGAAGCAGTCGTGATTGTTGGCTCAGCTCGTTTCACAATTCTGACGCCGCAGCTGATCCGCATGGAATGGGCTTTCGACCAAAAATTCGAAGATCACGCGTCCCTGGTTTTTCTCAATCGCCGGCTGCGCGTTCCCAAATTTACGCATGACACTGCCGCCGACGGAAAAACCATGATCCGGACGACCGCGCTGACACTGGTTTATGCACCTGGCAAATTGGATGGAAAGTTCACGGCTGAGAACCTCAGTGTTTCTTTCAATCTTGGCGGGAAGGAGATTGTCTGGAAGCCTGGAATGGCCGACACGGGAAATCTGCTTGGCACCACACGGACTCTCGATGGAGTTCGCGGCTCTGACGTGCAGCTTGAGCCCGGTCTGATCTCGCGCGACGGCTGGACGGTCGTAGACGACACCACGCGCCCCTTATTCGATTCCGACAATTTCTCCTTCGCCCAAGGCGAGGAGAGTCCGTGGCCATGGGTGACTCTGCGTCCTTCAGGAGGCCGGCAGGATTGGTATTTCTTCGGTTACGGACATGATTACAAACGCGTTCTTTCCGATTTCATTCGCGTGGCGGGAAAGATTCCATTGCCTCCTCGGTTTGCGTTCGGGGCCTGGTGGTCGCGATATTGGTCTTATACCGATCAGGAATTTGACAAGCTGATCCAGGGATTTCGCATCCATGAAACCCCACTCGACGTGCTGGTCATCGACATGGATTGGCATCCCACATTCGATGAATTTCCCGCAACCAACAAGCTGGATGCGTCCGGACACAGGCTCGGCTGGACCGGTTATTCCTGGAATAAGGTTCTATTCCCTGACCCCGATCGATTCCTCGCCAGCGTGCACGAGCAGGGGCTCAAGGCTACGGTAAATCTCCATCCGGCCGGCGGCGTGCAGCCGTGGGAGGAGGGTTACCCGGAAATAGCCCGTGCATCCGGAATTGATCCCGCAACGAAGCAATACATTCCCTTCGACATCGCCGACCGGAAGTTCGCGACAAATTACATGAAGTACATCATCCATCCACTCGAACGACAAGGAATCAACTTCTTCTGGCTCGACTGGCAGCAGGAAGACGCCACGAAGATTGCTGGGCTGAATCCGACCTGGTGGCTGAACTACATCTTCTTCAGCGATCAGCAACGCGAAGCAAAACGCGCTCTCCTGTTTCATCGCTGGGGAGGATTGGGCAACCATCGTTACCAGATCGGTTTTTCCGGCGATACGATCTCCGTCTGGGAGTCGCTCGCCTTTCAACCCTACTTTACGGCCACCGCAGCCAACGTGGGGTACGCCTACTGGAGCCACGACATCGGCGGCCACATGCCCGGTGCCATTGATCCTGAACTCTATCTGCGCTGGATTCAATGGGGAATCTTCAGTCCGATCTTGCGCACGCACACCACGAAGAATCCCGACGCCGAACGCCGCCTTTGGGCATATCCGGAGCCGTACTCCGACCTGATGCGCGACTGTTTCGCCCGCCGCTACGCGATGCAGCCTTACATTTATACCGAAGCAAGAAAGACCTACGACACAGGTCTCGCATTCTTGCATCCCCTTTATTACGACTGGCCCGAAGCGCCCGAGGCCTACACCGCCAAAAACGAATATATGTTTGGCGACAGCATTCTTGCCAACCCGATTACGCAACCCGTCGCGAGGGACTCGCAATTAGCGACGGTTTCCGTGTGGCTTCCACCCGGAGATTGGATCGAATGGGATAGCGGAGCAACATTCCGGGGACCTGTGACTGTGCAGCGCAGTTTTTCTCTCGGCCAAATTCCGCTGTACGTGAAGACCGGCAGCATAATTCCCACGCAGCCTGTGACGAGCCACACCGGGGAGAAGCCAGTTGATCCTCTCATCCTGACTGTGTTCCCGTTGAAAGACGGGCAAACCTCGGAGTATCGCATCTACCAGGATTCCGGTGACACGCCGGGCTATCAAAGTGGTGAAGCCGCCTGGACTCCGATTCTTGCTTCCTTGGACAAAGGAGGCACCGTTCTGAATGTCACGATCTCACCGATCCAAGGCAGCTACAAGGGAATGCAATCCGACCGGGCCTATGAGATACGACTTCCCGGAAGTTGGCCTCCGTCGTCCGTCTCAGTGAATGGCGAGTCCCTCGTCTACCAGAAACGAAAGGGCGACGCCGGATGGCGCTTCGATGGCAACACGCTGACCACCATCGTTGCAACTCCTCGTTTTCGCGTTGGAGACGCGGTGACAATAACGGTGAGAACCGGCCTCGAGATGGCCCGGAATCGTCCCTTGCTCGACGCTTTTGCCGGCAAGATGACACGACTTCGCGAGAGCTACGACATCTTGAATGCAAACTGGCCCGCTGCCTGGTCGCCGGATTCTCTGGTTCGTGCAATGCAGACGGGGGATCGCCTCACCTATTATCCCAATACCGCATTTGCCGAACTCACTGCCTTGGAGCAGAAGCTTTCCGCCCTTCCCGGGGCGATTCGGGCAATGCGTGCGACTGAAAGCTCACCAGAATTCGCGAAGACCGGTCCCGATTCGAGTCCCAATCAACCGAACGCTCGGCTCGCTGCGTACAACAGCACCATCGCCACCGCCATGGCACACATTGCGGATATCAGCGAAATCAAGCCGCGAGCCTCAATCGATAAACCTTCCGGCGACCGGAGTAAAATGCCACAGCGATAGCCAGAGCTGTACTGTTAATGACGCGAATATGCCTACTATCGTTTCTCTTCTCGCTGTCTGCGATTGCTCCCACTTCAAAACTGGGCCCTGAACCGCAGTTCAAGCTCAGCCCTCTCCACGGTATCGATTTCGTCCTGCGGAATTCCCCCACCTCCCGCAAGTATCTCATCGAGACTATGCCCGGCGGAGTCGCGTTACTCGACTACAACAATGACGGGCTTGTGGACATTTTCCTCGTAAACGCAGGTCACGTCGCAGATCCGTTGCGCAGCCCAGCTGACTTTGATCGCCACGCTCCTTCCTACTGGAACCGGCTCTACCGTCAGAACAAAGATGGCACCTTCACAGATGTCACGCTGCAAGCCGGATTGCAAAACGCTGGAAACACAAACTACGGCATGGGAGTCGCCGTCGGGGACTACGACAACGATGGCTTCGCCGACATCTACGTCACAAATTTCGGGCGAAACATCCTTTACCACAACAACGGCGACGGAACCTTCACCGACGTAACGGCTAAAGCAGGAGTGGGGGCAGGCGGTTGGTCGGTCTCAGCCGGATTTTTTGATTACGACAACGACGGGCATCTGGATCTCTTCGTGACTCGCTATCTTGATTGGACTCCAGAAAAGAGCAAAACGTGCGGCCGCATTGCGGAGCCGATGTACTGCCCCCCCAGCGAGTTTGCCGCCACGACAAGTATCTTGTACCACAATCGTGGAGATGGAACGTTCGAAGATGTAAGCGCAGTTTCGGGCATCTCCGCGAAGCCAGGTCGTGGACTAGGAGTCGCTTTCGCCGACTACGACGGCGATGGTTTTACCGATATCTTTGTCGCGAACGATGCGATCGAACAGTTCCTTTGGCACAACAACGGAAACGGAACATTCACCGAAGTGGCTATGGATTCAGGTGCCGCGCTTTCGAGCATGGGCAAAAAACTCTCAGGGATGGGAGTTGTTTTCCAGGATTATGACAACGATGGCCTTCCCGATCTGATTGTGACCCAGCTTCCGCACGAGCCTTACGTCGTTTTTCACAATGATGGTAAGGGATCGTTCAGTGCACAAGAACTGGAAACTGGATTCGGCGCGCTGTCAGGCAATTCATCCGGTTGGGGAATTGGTCTGGAGGATTTTGATAACGACGGTTGGAAAGATGTTTTCGTCGTCCAGGGCCACGTCTTTGACAACGTGCAGCTGTATGACGGTTCGCTGAACTATCGCGAGTCGCCGCTGTTTGCGTTGAATCGCGGGGGACACTTCGAGAGAGGCGATCCTGGCTCTGACTTGCCTGTGCCGGGCCGTGGCGCCGCCTTCGGAGATTTAAACAATGATGGTTGGGTCGACGCCATCACTACGTCTCTGGGCGAGCGGCCGCAATTCTTTTTAAATCGCGGAGGCAAATCGCATTGGCTTACGATCACGCTTCGAGGGAAACGAAGCAACCGCGATGGCTACGGAGCTCGCGTTCAGGTAAATGGCCAGCTGCGATTTGCGACTGCGTCAGGAAGTTATCTATCCTCCAATGACAAACGACTACACTTCGGACTTGGGAGTGCCGACCGATGCGACATAGACATAAAATGGCCGTCAGGAATTCATCAGAAGCTGCGCGGGATCAAGGCTGATCAATTCATGATAATCGAGGAGTCGGAGCAGTGATCATTCAAGCCGTTTTGCCCGTGCATTTAGAGCGCAAGAGAGGCTAAGCCGTTGAAAGAATGGCTCCTCAGGTAGGACTCGAACCTACAACCCTCCGGTTAACAGCCGGATGCTCTGCCATTGAGCTACTGAGGAGTGTAGCGGGTGGATCGACAGCTTCGGCTCGCGCTGTCGACTACTGATGATAGCATCTCGGGCCGCATCGGGAAAGCAGATTGCTCCGCCGCTGAACTCCAACCACTGTCCCCCCGCCGCTCCTCTGCGTTTCATATTTCGGGCCTGTCTTCTTTCGGGCCTGTCTTCGTATTCCAGCGAGCCGGCGCATCTAAGCAGGTGTGCGTCCCAGTCGGCCTCTGCGCATTCTGTTAGGCTAGCGCGTTGGGCCGATCGCGTGCGCTCACCGTGCGTCAACCCAGCGATTTTGAGGTGGTTATGGCAGGAGGTTTTCGTTTGTTCTGCGTGTTCACTTCCCTCTCCATGTTCGCGGCCCTGGTTTACGCCGCCGGCAATTCCAAGTCGTCCGCCTCGTCTTCGACCGTGCCCAGCGCGCCGCCCAAGGCCGCGGTCAAGCCGGTGGTCGACATCTTTCATGGCACCAAGATTCAGGACAACTATCGCTGGCTCGAGGACAGCAACTCTCCCGAGACGCAGAAGTGGGTGGAAGAAGAACTGGCGTACACGCGGGCGGTGCTCGATCCCCTGCCAGGACGCCCGGCCATTCAGAAACGCCTGACCGAACTGCTCTCGATTGGCAGCGTCACGCCCCCCGAGATTGCGGGCAAGTACTACTTCTATACCAAGCGCGAAGGCATGCAGAACCAGCCCATCCTTTATGTACGCGAGGGACTCAATGGCGCGGATCGCGTGCTGGTCGACGCCAACCAGCTTGCGGCCGATGGCACGGTCGCGCTCGACTGGTTCCATCCCAGCGACAACGGAAGATATGTCGCCTACGGAACCTCCGCCGGCGGCTCGGAGATGAGCACGCTGCACATCATCGAGACCAAGACCGGAACGATCCTTCCCGACACCATCGAGCGGGCTCGCGCGGCCTCGATCGCATGGCAGCACGACAATCGCGGCTTCTACTACACGCGCTATCCCAAGAAAGGCGATGTGCCCGCCGGGCAGGAGATGTACAACCGGCACGTCTTCTATCACGAACTCGGACAGGATCCCGAGGGCGACGACAAGATTTTCGGGGAAGGCCGCGACCCGGAAGACTGGCCGGAAGTTTCGCTTTCCAACGACGGACGCTGGCTGCTGATCAATGTCGCGCAGGGCTGGACCAAGTCTGAACTGTTCCTGATGGACGTGAACTCCGACAAGCCGCCTTCTCGCGTCACTACCGGAAAGAATTTCCTCTACGACGGAGAAGTCTACGAGGGCAAGCTCTACATCACGACGAACGAGGACGCGCCGCGCTATCGCGTGTTCGTCACCGACGCGGGAAACTTTGACCGCGAGGCCTGGAAGGAAATCATTTCGCCGACCGACGCCGTGCTGCAGGGCGTGTCCGTATTCGGCAGCAAGCTGTTCGCGCAGTACGAGCAGAATGCCACCTCGCAGTTGAAGGTTTTTGACCTCGACGGAAAAAAACTGACCGACCTTTCCCTTCCCGCCCTGGGCGCGGTGTTTGGGACCGGCGGCCGCTGGAATCGCGACGAAGTTTTCTACGGATTCCAGTCGTTCACCTTCGCGCCGTCCATTTACCGCTACGACCTGAAAGACAATTCCACTTCGCTCTGGATCAAAGTCGACGCGCCTTCCATCGATCCCTCCCGCTACGATGTCGAGCAAGAGTGGTTCAAATCGAAAGACGGCACGCG
>Ga0307478_10001430_pt1 | contig 20658 bp, 18 predicted proteins | sample atmos_gasesECM4C_2_FD_203713 | JGI IMG/M metagenome (GOLD analysis project Ga0307478, IMG submission 203713) | Hardwood forest soil microbial communities from Morgan-Monroe State Forest, Indiana, United States - atmos_gasesECM4C_05 | ecosystem: Environmental > Terrestrial > Soil > Temperate... | reverse complement strand
CAGTTCGCCGGGATCGGTGACGGTGACGGTGACGTACAGCGAGAGCAGGCCGACGCCGGCGCCGGCGGCTTCCTCGGCGGCGGCCTGCCGGGCGCGGGCCTGGTCGAAGGAGTCCCGCGCGGTCTCGTCCCGCCCGGTGCGCCGCTTGTAGACGGACCGGAACTGGGCGGCGCTGACCTCGGCCTCCAGGGTCCGGGTGGCCTCCGCGGCCGGGAACGGCCGGTACTGGAGGCTGACCCGCTTGGGGTACGGTCCGGGCGCCGCCAGCCACGACAGCACGTCGGCGGTGACGTTCGTGCGGGGCGCCTCCTTCCAGCACCACGTGACGGAAGTGCCGCTGCCGTGCCGGTAGCAGCCGGGTTCTTCCTCCGCGCTGTCCGGCGCGGCCCCGGACCAGCTCAGGCCCGGGACCGGGCGCCCGCCGCCGGAGCAGGCGAGCAGCCGGCCGGTCTCGCCGCGGGCGGCGGGGTCGAAGGCGACGCGGACCGTGCCCGCGACCTCGGCCGGGGCCGCCCGGCCGAGCACGGTCACCCCGCAGGTGCCCAGCGCGGATTCCAGGCCGTGCAGCGCCCGGCCGGCCTCGGCGGCGGCCTCCGCCAGCCCGCCCGGCGCCGCCGGCGACAGGCGCGGGTCGAACGTGACGGAGACCCAGGTGTCGACGTCGGCGGCGGCGGCCGGGGCGGCGGCCACCAGCTGGCCCATGATCTGCCGGGCGGCAGCCGGGGCGGCGGGGTCGAGCGCGGCGGCCACCGCGTCGGCCAGTGCCGTGCCGGGCTCGGGGGCGGTGTCGGTGACGACGGTCACGTGCCGCACCATGGGCAGGTAGCCGAGGGAGGCCAGCCAGCCGCCCCAGTTCGCGACCCAGCCGTCGGCGTCGTGCCGGTCGGCGAGCCACGTCGAGGCGGGGATGACCCGCAGCGCCGCGGTCAGCGTCCCGGTGCGGCGGTCCAGCACCAGGGCGTACCGGCCGCCGTAGCCGTCGCCGGCGTCCAGCAGCGCCAGCGGCGCCAGCACCCCCGGCAGCCGCCAGGCGCCCGAGTGTGCGGCGGCGGCCTCGGCCTGGTAGCGGGTCCAGCCCCGCGAGCAGGCATGGCGCCAGCGGGCGCGGCGCAGCGCGGCCAGGGCCAGCGGCTCCCCGCCGATCCGGGCCAAGCAGGCGCCGCCGCAGACCAGCAGGGGCGGCGCCACGTACAGCAGCGCGGCCGGGCTGGCGGCAGCAGTGATCACCAGCACCAGCAGGCCGCCGAGCACGGCGGCGGTGCCGCCCAGCCCCAGGCCCAGCAGCCCGATGCCGCGGCGCAGCCGCCAGCCGCCGTAGTCGCGCGGCGCCTGGTTCTCCCCGGGGTTCATCACTGGCCTCCTCGCTGGCCGGGGGGCGGCTGCATCGCCCCGGCGGCGGCGTTGCGGCCCTTGTCGATGGCATCGGCGGCGACGCTGGCCGCGGCTGTCCACGGGCCGCCGGCGGCGCTGGCGGCCTTTGCCGACCCGGCTGCCTTGACGCCGGCGGCCGTTTGCGCGCCCTGGGCGGTCCCGGCGGGCGCCGGGCTGGCGGGCGCGGAGCGGCCGGCCGCCCCGGCGCCGGCGGCGGGGCCGGGCGTGGTCGCGCCCGCGGGCGCCCGGGGGCCGAGGGCGCCGCCGTCGGCGGGGCCGAGCTGCTGGGCCTGCCGGCGGGCCTGGTCAGCGGCCCCGGCTCCGCCTACGCTGCCGGAGAAACCGCGCATGGCGCCGATCGCGGTCACGCTGGACAGCGCGGTCTGCATGAACCCGCCGCCACTGGAGTTCTCCACCTGCCCGGCGGTCCAGGTGAAGAACCGCATGAGGGCGGGCAGCGCCACGAGGCTGAGGGCAATCATCGCGAAGCCGGCCAGGACGGTGGTCAGGTTCTTTCCGGTGCCGGCCATCGTGAACGCGGCTGCGTAGACGGCGGCGGCGCACGGCTTGTAGAAGATCAGCGCCATCATCCAGCCGGTGACCTTCTTGAACCACGGGCGGGTCGCAGGGGTGAACGTCCCGGCGGCGGCCAGCGGGAGCGCACCGGCCAGGACGACCAGGGCACCCTGGCGGAACAGCATCAGCAGCGCCTGGAGGGCGGACAAGACGATCGCGACGAGGCCCAGGACGACGACCACGGCCGGGGACCCGATCGCGCTCATCCCCAGCAGAGCGGACAGCCGCGCGCTGAACTGCCCGCCGGTCGAGGCTTGCAGCACCCAGTCGCTCCAGGCATCGCCGGCCTTCAGCAGCAAGGTGGGCAGCAGCACGCCGACGGCGGAGGTGGCGGCGATGGTCGCCAGCCCGGACCCGACATCGATCAGCGGGTTCGCCTTGCGGGTCAGGGCCATCTTCGCGCCGGCGACGATCACGCCGAAGACGGCGACGGCGGCGGCGATCGGCAGCATCCACTGCTGGAGGCTGTTCACGGCGGGCTCGGCCGTCAGGTCGGGGGACGGGAGCTTCACCCACCAGCTGACGCTGTTGGCGGTGACCCAGGCAACGCCGGAGGAGATGGCGCTGGCGATCGAGCTGAGCGCGTCGCTGGTGACGGTGCCGGCGGCGGCGGAGGCGGCGCCCTTGGCGGGGCCGATCAGCTGGCCGACGACGCAGACCGGGTCGAGCAGGGGCGGGCACAGCAGTGACACTGGCACTGGCACTTGCGCTCACCCCTGACCGGGAAAGACCGTGTAGCCGGACAGCGAGGACAGCACAGAGGCGGCGTTGCCCCAGTTCCCGCCGGGCGGGGCGATCACCCGCCAGTCGCCGCCGGACCAGGTGACCTCCACGCGGGTGGTTGCCCGCACCGTGACGCCCTTGCTGCCCGGCCCGGCGCTGACCAGGTCCACGGTCGCGTCGGAGGGGGAATAGGCGACCCAGCGGAACGCCTCCTCCGACACGTACGCGTTACCGAGCGGGGCTCCACCGGTGACGTGCGCGGCCTGGCTGGCCTGGGCGTAGCCCGCCCGGCAGCCTGCCAGCAGGGCGGCTGCGTCGGGTCCGGTCACCTGGTCGCGGATGGTAGGGCCGTAGATGCCCGGTCCCCACTGGGCATTGGCGCGGACCGCGATGTTCAGCGCGGCGAGCAGCGCGCCCAGCGGCGTGTCGGTGAACCCCTCGGCCAGGCCGGCGCTGGTGTCGCGGGGTCCCGCGGCAGGCGAGGACGGCAACTCGACGCCGTGGTAGGCGCTCCACCGCAGGCCCGCCAGGCTGACCTGCGGAATGGCGGTGCCGGCCGGGCCCGGTGCGGCGCTGCTGCCCGGCGCCGCGTAGCCGGCGGCCGGGCCGCTCCGGGCGAGGAGCAGGGCCACGCCCGCGCCGGCCACCGTGATGACGGCAACCGCAGCCGGGAGCACGCGGCGCCGCGCCCGGCGGGCCGGGCTCACAGGAACACCCCCACGATGCCGGCCGAGATGGCGACCAGGCTCAGGCCGAGGAAGATCACCGGGAGGTGGGTGGCCGCGTCGGCGGCCAGGTTGCTGCTGCGGGTGAGGTGGCCGAGCGCCATCTTCCCGGCGCTGATGAGCACCCCGGCGACGCCGCAGACGAGCACGGACCACTTGCCCCAGCCGAGGATCGTGTTCATCGGGCCGGCCAGTCCCGGCGGTGCGGCCGGCGCCGGGTTGGGCACGCCCCCGGCGAGGACGCGCCACGGGCGGGCGGCGCCCAGGTGCCCGCCCGCGGTGACGGCGTGCACCGCCAGGGCGTGGAGAAGGATCGCTTGCGTCATCGGGATCTCCCTTGAACTCGGGTTGCAGGCGCCCGGAGTGGCGCCTGCTCGGGGGTAAGCCCCCGGATTTCGTCTAGCGCCCGGCGTGCCCGGCGGAACGGGCCGCCGCTGCACCGCAGTCGGCTCGTGGCCTGGTGCACCGATGCCTCCTTGCTGGTGGGGGTCCGGCACGGCCGTGCGCTCCGGGCGGGACGCCGCCACCGGCACCATCATATTCAAGGATTGAATTTAAGTGATGACTACCTTTAGTTGATGAATAAATTGAACCTTACCGGAAGGATATGCGTTCCCCAAGGCAGGTTGTCAACTCAGAGCGAAGGCCGAGGGCCGAGTGATGATCAGAAGAAGAACCCTGGGGAGCCCAGCCGGCGCCCTGGCCGCCGCGGTGCTCGCGGTCGGCTGCGCGGGCGGCCACCCCGCCGCGCCGCGACAGGCGCCGGCGACCGCCGTGTCCGCGCCTCCGGCGTCGCTGGTCCGTGTCCCGCGCCCGGACTACGCCAGCCCCGCGTCCGTCGCCGCCGCCTTCTACGCCGCGTGGGCCGGCGTGGACACGGTCCACGACACGCCGGGTTCCTTCGCCGCCCGCTGCGCCCCCCTGTCGACCCCGGCGCTGGAGCGGCAGCTGGCCGACAGCCAGCCGCCGACGGCGGTGTGGCAGCAGATGCGCGCCGCCCGGATGGTCAGCCTCGTGCAGGTGCGGGCCGTGACCCGCCCGGAAGGAGCCCCCGCCCCGACCGCGTCGGCTGCGTACCTGCGCGTCTACGCGACCCGGGTCACCGTCACCGCCTCGGGCCGCACGACCGCCGGCGACGGCGTCACCCTCCGGCTGGCCCGCACCGGCGGACGCTGGCTGGTCAGCGCCATCTTGTTCTACTAGGAGCCCGCCGTGATCAAACTCGTCGCCGGGGCGTGCGCAGCAGCCGCCGCCGCCCCGCTGCTGGTCATCCTGCTCATCGCCGCCGGCCCTGCCCCGGCCCCGCCCGCCGTGCAGCCGACCGCCCCCTCGGGCCTGTCCGGCGCCGTCACGGCCGCCGCCGAGGCCTTCATCCCGGCGAACTACCTCACCTGGTACATGGGCGCAGCGCAGACCTGCCCCGGCCTGCCCTGGTCGGTGCTCGCGGGGATCGGCACGGTGGAGTCCGACAACGGCCAGTCGAACCTGCCCGGCGTACACAGCGGCGCCAACAGCGCCGGCGCCGAAGGCCCAATGCAGTTCGAGCCCGCCACCTTCGCCGAGTACGCCGCCGGCCCCGACAAGCCGCTGTCCCCCTACGACCCGGCCGACGCGATCTACACCGCCGCCGCCATGCTGTGCGCCAAGGGCGCCCGCGGCGGCACCGCGTCCGGCATCGAAACTGCCGTCTTCGCCTACAACCACGCCGACTGGTACGTCACCGAGGTCATGACCCAGGCCCGCGAGTACGCCGCCCAGGGCAGCGGCAACGTCGCCGCCACAGCGGTCAAGTTCGCGCTGGCGCAGCGCGGCAAGCCCTACGTGTTCGGCGCGGCGGGACCTGACGCGTACGACTGCTCCGGCCTGGTCTACGCCGCCTACGCCGCGGCCGGCATCCACATCGCCCGCACCACCTACCAGTGGCAGCAGGACGGCCCCGTCATCTCCCTTGACCAGATCCAGCCCGGCGACCTGCTGTTCTCCGCCGGCGCCGACGGCACCGCGACGAACCCGGGCCACGTCGTGATGTACCTCGGCGGCGGCCAGGTCATCCAGGCCCCGAAGGCCGGCGAGGACGTCCAGGACGGCCCGCTCGACCTCGCGGGCGTCGTCGCCGCGACCCGCCCCGCAGACCTCGCAACCGCACCGTGACCAACAGACCCGCCGCAGGAGGCACCACCATGACCAGCACCCGTCCCGTCCCGCCCCTGCCCCAGCCGCAGCCGCCCGCCGCAGGCGCCCAGGCACTCGCCGACGCCGCCGGGGCCGCCGCCCGTGCCTGGGCGCGACCACTGCCACAAGACCGGCACCAGCGCGCGCTCAGCCAGCTCTACTCGACCCTTCGCGACCTCGGCATCGCCGCTCGCGGCCTCGCCGTCTGGCAGGTTCCGGGGACGCCGGAAGAGCCAGCGGCCCGGGAGTTCACCCGGCACGTGACCTCCGGCTCCCGCTGGTACCTCGGCGCGTGTATCTGCCTGGACGAGGTGCTTGCCTTCGAGGGGCTCGTCGGGTTCGGCCCGCTGCCTGACCCCGACGAGCCCGGTGCCGCCTTGTGCCGCGCCGCGCGCAACGTCATCCTGGCCTGGCGGCTGCCCGCGGGCAGCAGCGAATGCCGCGACGCCACCGTCCGGGCTTTCATCACGGCGACCGGGCTCGTGTCCGCCGGGGCGCTCGGCCTGTCCGCCTGCGCGCCCCGCCGCACCTTCATCGGCCTTCAGGCCGTGATCGCCAGCCTCGCCGAGGTCGTCGCGGCCCTGTCCGCCGCGGCCGGGGACCCCCCCGCTGACCCTGCCCGCGACGAGAGCACCAGCCGCCCTCTGCCCGCCCGCCGACCGGGCACCGAAGAGGTCTCGTGACCGACGCCCAGGCGCCGCAGGACCGGATGACCGGCTTCCGCGCGGGCAACCAGCGGGCCGTCGCTGCTCTGGCGGCGGTCGCCAACTTCGCGTGGGCCGAAACGCTCCCTGTAGACCCTTTTCCGCTGGGACCCCGGCGCGGCCCCGGCCAGGACCACGGGCGCCTGGCCCGGACGGCATGCGCGCTGCGGCACCTCGCCGACCAGTACCCCGGGCTCAGCTTCGCCGGCCTGCTCGATGCTGCGGACGAGCAGTACCGGCAGCTCGGCACAGGCTACGCCCGGCCCGCGACCTTCAGCCAGGCACAGGCAGCAGGTGAAGCGATCGATGCCTGCGAGTTCGGCCTTACCGCACCAGGGCAGTACCGAGGCAGCTTGTGGCCGCCGGACACAGGGGACTACCTGCGCGGTTACGCCGACCGGCACGGGCAGGGCCTGGAGGAAGCCGTCGCCGGCCTCACCACCCGGCTGCTCGTGGGCCTGCGGCACTACGCCGACCACCAGGGGACCGACTTCCAGCAGGCACTGGCGGCCGGGCTGGCCGCGCACGCCCGGCAGCGGCTCAGCGCCGAAGGCCGGTTCCGGACCGGGCAAGACCCCGCACCAGGACACGCCGCGCAGCCCGCGGCGCCGTTCTCGCCGTGCGCAACCAACCAAGGCGTGGTCGTCTCCGCCGCCGACGCGGAGTGGCTCCTGGTCCGCACGGCAGCCCGCAACTACGCCAGCGACCTGATCCCTGCATCAGCCGGCAGTTACGCCAGCGAGTTCGCCGGCCTCCCGCCTGACCCGCGCGATGCCGATGACGAGCGGGCCCTGAACCAGGCACTCGCCGATGCCCGCGGGCAGCACCCCGGCCAGGTCTTCGCTGAGGTTGCCCCCGGCATCGCCGCCAGGATCATGCAACTCGCAGACGGCCCCGGGAAAGCCGCCGAGCTCGGCCGCGAGCACGGGCGCTCCGGGACCCCGCCGTACTGCGACATCAGCACCGAGGGCGAAGCCGCCGCGCTGATGGGCGCGCTCGGCGAGACCGAGCCGGTGACCGGCGCCAACCGCCAGTACCGCGCGCTGCTCGTGACCGAGTACGCCGGGGCGTACCGGGACGCCGCCGCACGCCGGCCGCCCTCGGCCGGCTCTCCCGCCCGCATCGCGGCCCGTAGCTTCCCCCTCGCGGGCCAGCCGTCCGCCGAGAACGGAACCCCCGGTCCCCCCGGCCGCCGGGCGCCGCCGGCCCCGCCGCGCCACGGCCCCCGCCGGGGGACCTGATGACCGCCGCAGGAACCAGCCCGACGCCAGCAAGGAGACAGCCTTGACGATGACGACCCAGTGGACCCTCGAGGCGATACGCGCCCTCGGTGCCACCACCGACCTGCCTACCCTCGGCGAGATTTTCGGGCTGAGTACCTGGAGGTCACGCGAGATGGCGAAAACCGGGGAATGGGGGCAGGCCGGCATCCGCGTCCTCAAGATGGGCAGCCGGTACCGCGTCACCGTCCCGTCCATCCTGGACGTCCTGGGCGTCCCCGGCGACGACGAAACGACCGGAGACGACACCGCCGACGGCCGGGGCAACGCCACGGCCCTCACGGCCCAGGCGGACGGCGCCAGCCCGCCCGCCTCGGAAGCGGCCCTCCCCGTTCACGAGCTGCCTGCGGGAAACGGCTATCTCCGGCCCGAGACCATACGCCCGCCAGCCCCGGCCGGCGCCCCGCGGCCTGAGCGCTGACCGCGCCCGTCCCCGGGCCGGCGACGGCACCCGCCCGCACCGCGCAAGACAGGCAGACCCCAGTGCCCCGAAAGGAGAAAGCACCGATGAGCGACCCAGAGCGCGGACAGCCCCCGATTACGGCGAACGGCCGGCCATACGGCCAGCAGGGACGTATCCGCTACACGCGCCTGATCGACGGCGCTGCGCCCGGCGACGACACCCGGTTCTACCGCGACGACACCCTGTTCTACGAGGAGGAGACACTGATGAGCGGACCAGAGTCCGAGTGGAGCGGACCAGGCTTCGAGCCGGGCGGGCCGGAATTCGGGCCGCTGCCGGACGCGGCCGGCGAGGCGGCGGGCGGCTGGCCCTACGACCCGGAGCCAGTCCGTTTCGCCGACCCGGGCGACGAGCCCGTGACCGGCGACGGCATCCAGCCCTACGGAGAATGGAGCCACGAGGCCGCGGTTCCCGTCCAGCCCGTCGGCTACGGCCTCCCGCGGAACCTAGAGCCCCCGACCGGGTGGGCCGGCGGGGGATTCCACGCGGCCGGCGACGAGACCCGGCCCCCGTGGGACGACCGGTACCCGACGGCGCCGCCGACGCCGGAATCCCCGCGCCGGGGCCGGCGGCCCGCCGTACGGCCGCTCACCGTCGTGGCGCTTACGCTGGCCGTCGTCGCGGCCGGCGTCGGCGGGGCGCTGCTGGGCGGCAAGACGGCCAGCGCGCCGGCCGCGGCCCCGTCAGCCGCCGCGTCCGCCGGGCTCAGCGCCACGGCCGGAGGCGCCAGCGCCGCGGCCAGCCCGCAGCAGCCAGCCGCCGAGCCCCCGGCAATCAGCAAGGCCGACGCCGAGAACGTCGTGGCCAGCTACTCGCAGGTCAACAACAAGGCGAACGCCGCCCACAGCGATTCCCTGCTCGCGACGATCGAAGGCGGCAGCAGCTACACCATGGACGCCGGCGCCTACCGCTTCGAACTCGGCCTGCCCAGCCAGGCCGCCTACGTCCCCTTCCAGCTGACCGACACCACCTACTACATCCCCCGCCTGCCCCAGGGCAGCCACCCGCGCTGGTTCGCCGTCAAGAGCACCTACACCACCACGGCGGACGGCAAGACCCTCAGCAATGCCTACCTCGTGTTCGCCCAGGACTCCGCCGGCGCACCCTGGAAAGACGTGGTCGAGCCGGACATCCTGCCCGGCCAGAGCCTGCCGCAGATCGCCGTCGACTCCAGCGGCCAAGCGCAGGGCGTCGCCCCGGACGCCGACGGGCTGAACGTCGCGCCCGACAAGATCGGCCAGGTAACCGCCGAATGGCTGGACCAGCTCGCAGCCAGCAAGTCCGACAGCGTGATCAAGGACGAGTCCGGGAACCTCACCGACTTGCAAGACGAGGTCTTCTGGCGGTCCGGGCAAGGCGGAACGCCAATGGACGCGACCGATGTCCACTCCGCGCTGGCCGGCCAGGTCTTCGCACTTAAGACCACCTCCGGGGGCGCGCTGGTCTTCTACACCACCGACGCCCAGCTCACATTGTCCCCGCCGGACGGCGCCGCCGTCGGCGCCATCACTATCCCCGGCTACTACTCGCCTTCCTCGTTGGCCGGGCTGACCAAGGCCACGGTCGGGTACGTGGAGCAGTTCGCGACCTACATCCCCCCGGCCGGGAGCAACGCCCGGGACGTCGTCGCCGACATCTCCAGCATCGCCTCCCGCGGCTAGCCGGGCTCAAGCCGAAGCAGGAAAGGGCCGGGGTTCCGCTGCGCTACCCGCCACGGAACCCGCCCGAGCCGTAACCGATCAGCAAGGAAGCCGGGCATGGAAGCGCGCAACCCACAAGGCAACCAGCGGGGACTTCCGCGCCAGGCCGCAGGGTCACCTGCCCGGAAGGGCGTTTCGTCACCGGCCGCGCGGCCCCGGACAACCGCGCAAGGGGTGGTCACCGCCCTCGCGCTCCCGCCAGCACGCGCGGAAACAGCCCAGCCGGCGAGCCCGCTGCCGCCGGGCGGCCTGCACCAGCTGCCGCGCGACGCGTCCATGCTCTACGACATCCGGCGCGTCGACAGATCCGGGCGAGTCGCAAGCGGCGACATCATCGACGCGCTGCGCTGGCATCCCGGCAGCACGCTCGACGTGATCGTGACCCCGCGCACGATCGTCATCCGCACCGCACCCGGCGGTCGGCTCCGCGTACCGCCAAGGCCGTGCATCATCATCCCGTCGCACGTGCGCCGCCCCCACGGCATCAGCCCCGGGGACCACGTCCTGATCGCCGCGGCACCGGAGTTCGGCCTGGTGATCGTGTACCCGCTGTCGGCCCTGGACGAGATGATCTCCCGCTACCACGCGGCGCACCGCGAGGACGAAGGACTGCAATGACCCAGACAGAGAACATCGCCGCCGCCCGCCTGCTGCTGAAGAAGATGGGGGTCGACCCGGCCGACCTGCTGCAAGACCCGGCCGCCGCACCGGAGACCCCGACGTTCGCCGACTACATCCCCCGCGTCTCGCGGGCCGTCAGCGCCGGGACGCGCCGTCTCTATTCCACCTACTGGAACCGGGTAGTCGATGCGTGGGGGCCGAGGCTCATCACCGAGCCGTCCCCGCTGGAGATCAGCCAGTTCGCCGAGGACATCAAGGCGAACGTCGTGCACCGCCGTAACGCCCGCGGCGGGCTCGCCGCAGCCGAGCACCTGATCGGCGCCTTGCGGTGCATGTATAACTTCGCCGTCGCCGACGGCTTCCTGCCCGCAGCGGAGAACCCGGCGGCGCGCGTCCCGAAGCCGCGCCGGCCGTCGGCCTCCCGCATGGCCCTGCCCGACGGCCGGCTAGCCGAGATCAGCGCCGTTGCCGCGTCGACGGGCGATGACCCGGCGCTGGATGCGCTGATCATCCGGCTGCACTCGGAGACAGCCTGTCGGCGAGGCGGGGCACTGGCGCTCACCCCTGAAGACCTCGATCCCGGGCACTGCCTGATCCGGCTGCGCGAAAAGGGCGGTAAGGAGCGTCAGCAACCAGTTTCGCCGACGCTGATGACCCACCTGCTCGCGCACGCGGAAAGCAGGGGCGGCCTGGACTTCGGCGAGCGGCTTCTCCGCTACGCGACGGGCAAGCCGATCACCGCCCGGCGCTACGACTACCTCTGGAACCGCCTAGGGGAGCACCTGCCGTGGGTCAAGACACAGCAGGTCAGCACGCACTGGATACGGCACACCATCTTGACCTGGGTCGAGCGCCGTTTCGGTTTCGCTGTCGCGCAGGCGTACGCCGGGCACCAGGACGATGCCCGGGGCGCCCGCGCCATGTCCGCCACCGGCACCTACGTCCGCGCCGGGCTGCCCGAGGTCGCAACCGCACTCGCTGTCCTGACGGGCGAGCCCCATCCCCTCGCGCCGGAAGGAGCAGGCGCAGGCACCGATGACTTCCCGAACCCGGAGGATGACCGGGCAGTGGCCGACCAGACTGGCGGCTAGCTCCAGCATCTTCCTCCTCACCTTCACTGAAATAGAGTGCTCTGACCTGCGAGTTCGCGACTTCATAGTCTCGGTCGGGTGGCTGAACGACCCGTCTTCCGGCTTGGATGGATAAGCCGGGTGAAATCGTTCCTGCCTAGCCAGGTGCCGTGCTCGATGATCAGCCCCGGCGGCGGCCCCGCGGGTGCGGATGCCATGCGCTGCCGCGAGGCCAGCAGAACCTGGAAAGCTGCCTGCAACACCCGCGACACTCAGACACGCGTCGCCTGACCAGCAGGTCAGCCAAGCTACCCGTCAGTCACCACGAAATTGACGCCCACCCGCCGGGCAGTCCCGGCAGGCACGGGGCTACGACAGCGCGTCCTGCCGGCCGATGTTATCCCAGCTAGTGGCGGGTATTGCTTCCCGGGAAAACCGCCCTCATGGTGAGTGGCCGGATTCGCGCCCGCTGGGCGGTGCGGCTCAGTATCGCCCGGCGCGGCGGGTGGGCTTCCGGCCCATATCGGGTCCAGCTTGACCGCCACCGCACGAGCATCAGTTGCTAGTGCCCGCAGCAGGAGGCGACGAGCCGTCCTGTACGCCCATGGGACGGCGGCATGCGAACCCCGCCCGATCGTCTTCGACCCGGCAATCCCGGTGCGGGCAGCGCCGCGCCCTGCCCGCAGCGGACGGCCTGCAGCGCGGTCACTGCGCCCCCGGCATCCGGTTCTCCTCGGTCATGCCGGCCAGGTCACCCGCGGCCCGAACGGAAGTGCGCTCATTCCGTCGGCTGGAGTGGCCCGGGGGGCGGGTGAAGTCGGCGCCGGGGCGTCGGGTGAAGCCGGGGCCAGGGCCAGCATGATTACCTCGGTGGCCTCCTCCTTCCCGGTCATCCGGCCTTCGAGAAGGGTTACGCCGGCTGCCACGCGGCGGAACATGTCGCCGATGTCGTCGCGTTGCAGCCGGTCCGCCTCTCCAGCCAGGATGAGGGAAGCTATCCGGCTCCTGGCGGCTTTCTCCGGATCCAGCCGCTCGCCGCGCATGAACATTGGCAGGGCGTCCCGCCTCAGGTGGTGATCCAGCGCGGAGAACCACTGTGGTATCTCGGCAGGGGCGCCTGAGGTCTTGGTCAGGACACCTGCTAGTTGACGCAGCGATCCCAGCAGCGTCGTCTCCATGGCAGCGGGGTCTGCTGCCTCGTGCTCTACCCGCCACGCCTGCGCGGCGCCGAGAAATGCCGTAGTGAACCGGGCCCAGTCGCCGGTGTCGGAGCCATCGCGGAGTGTTTCCTTGATGGCCTGCGCGAGGACTGGACCCAGGACGTTCCGCCAGCACCCTTCCAGTACGTGCTGGACACGGGCGCGCTCAGAATCCGCTGACAGGTGGCGGTCTGCAATCAACCGGGCCGTGGCGGCAAGGGCGAAGCCGTCGCGAACACACTGGCCAAGGCTAGGAAGGACGTCACTGGGGAGTCGGCTAGCAGGGTCGGAGAGCATTTCGTCGGTGAAGCCGGAACCGATCCTGGTAATGAGGTCCCGGGCGTTGTCGAAAAGGGGGGCACGGGCACGAATACGGGCGCGTTCAATGTCCTTGCCGAGTTCGATGACGAGATGTGAGACGTAAGAGCGGGCGATCTGGCGGTCGAGTGCGCAGACCACCTCTAGGTAAAGGTAGGCGCCACGGTCGCGGAGGGCGGCGCGTGTGAACTCCGGGTTGAGTGAGCGGACCTGGATGCCTGACCACAGCAAGAGCCCGCTGAGGGTAAGCGCGGAGCACAGCAGGTCGGTCTCGCATGCCAGGCCCAGCAGCCTGCCCCCTGCAGCATAAGGATCCGGCGCACCCGGGGGGCCCCACAGCACAGGAAGGGCCGCGCGTGAGGGAAGTTCTGTCTTTCCCTCCTGGGTCCACGGGCGCGGCAGGAGGCCGGACGGCAACGAGGCGAGATGCTGGTCGGTCGCGAGTTCAGCCAGCTCGGCGGCCACCGGCAGCCGGTAAGCCTGCCGGCCGTCTGATAGGGTGCTGGCCCACCGGGCGAACGCGGCCGCGTCTACGCTGCGCATGCCGATGGCAACCCCCGATTGCGGCAGCGGCGCATCCGGTCCCGGTGCCTGCGTATCTGCCAGGAACAGCCGGTAGACCTCAGCTGTCACTGGCCGCGGGCAAACCTGGGTTCCCTGCGTCGTCCGCTTGCGCTGGCGCATGTGCCTGGCGAGCAGGCTGCTGGCGAACAGGCGACGGCGCTCCGGGTCACCCCCGGGACTGGCCGCCGCGACTGCTAGGTCGTTGACCCGCTCGCGCAGTCCCGGATCGATGTCACTGTCCTGGCCGGTGCAGTCGAGGGCCAGGGCCAGGGCCGGTCCCGAGTTAGCGGCCAGGCACGCCTCGATGATGGGGTCGGCGTTTGACATCGCCGCGAAGAGCAGCGTCGTCTCCGACCACCAGTCGTCGCTCACCGTGGCCGCAAGCTCGGCGCTGAGCCTGCCGTCCCGGATGTGCTCGGCGGCCAGGTACTCCTGGAATGTCTGGTGGACGAACGCGTACTGGCCGGTCTCCCGCTCGGCCAGCAGCCCGTTGGAACTGACGTCGGCGAGGAAGTCACCCGGGCTGGTGCCGCATGAAACGCGCACTAGGGCGGGCCCGATCAGGCTGGTCACGTCGGCGCGGGGCAGGTCCGAGACGCGGTGCCTCATCATCATGTAGGCGAGGCGGGCGAGGACTGCCTTCTTCTTGTCTCCAGCCATCTCTGCCTGCCCGGCAAGCTGCTTGGCTTCCTGTCGGCGCCACAGCATCACGTCACAGATCTCCTCGTACAGCTTGACCCGGCTGCCGGGAAGGGCACCCCGGTATCGGTGCACGTTGGCCGTCATCGTCAGCAGCAGCGGGTTCGCGGCGAAGTCGTACAGGGCCGGCGTCTCCTCCAGGCGCCGCAGCAGGTCAGCTGCCCCTTTCGATGCCCGGGCCTCGGCCTCGGAACCGGCGGTGCCGAGGCTGTGCCGCTCGACCGCCAGGTACCAGCCGCCGACAAACTCCTCCATCTGGCCGGGGGTCAGACCGCACACCTGAACAACGGCAGCACCCTCCACCGGAGCGGACCGGTAGCCCTGCGGGCGGGAAGAGATCACGAAGTCGTTACCCGGGTACTGCCGGATCTGCCGCTCAGCCCACGCCGACACCTTGCCGCGGTCACCGTGCCGGGCGACCTCGTCAAGGCCGTCCAGAAGCACCAGGCAACGCCCCTCGCGCAGCTTCTGCTCAAGCCACTGCGGCGGCTCCTCCCGGCCGACGTCGCCGAGCCCCGAGCGCAGCAAGGCGGCCACCGAGACGCCCGGGTCGGCAAGGATGGCCGCAGCGTGGTCGCGCAGGTACAGCAGGACCGGGACGTCCCTCACGTGCCTCCCGCGGGCCCGCCTGCGGGACCGGCGGTGGGAGCAGGCCTGGCGTGCCGCGTGCCGCAGCAGCGTAGTCTTGCCGCTGCCTGGGCCGCCGACAACCGCCAGCACGGCCGGCCGTTCGCGGCCGAGGAAGTCAGCCAGGACACGGCGCCCGGCCAGCCCGTGGGCCGCGGCGGGAAGGACCCCGGGCCCTATCTGCTGCGGCGGCTTCGAGACCAAGCTGACGTTCACGAAGACCGCGTCAAGCTCCAGCGTGAAAGGCCCGACGGTCGCCAGGTCCTTGTGGTCCATGTACCGCTGGCTGCTCAGCACCAACTCGCGGTACCGCCGCTCAAACCGCGGGGACTTGCGCTGCAGGAAAAGGTCAACCCGGTCGGCAAGGCGCGCCTGCCACCGCGACGACACGTCCCGCGCGACAACTGCGAAGAACCCAGCGGCCGCGGCCGCCGCCAGGTACCCCACCGCGATGACGACAGCCCACCCAGCATGACGGGCGATGAACTGCTGGCCCAGGTCCCCGGCCACCGCGGGCGGCACCACCAGCGCCAGCAGCCAGGCGATAACCCCCGCCGGCCTTACCCCGCCCGCCCCGCCTGCCATCAGCCACGACCCCCGCTCCCACAGCCGCCGGACTCGCCCCCTTTATACAGCTACCAGGTGCTTACCGTGGGTAAAGCTGACATCCGGACAAGGCCGAGCAGGACCCGCCATAAACGCCCGGGCCGAAAGCAGTGAACCGTGCGACCGGCTCGATGACGCGGATCAGCAGTTCTACGAGCTGCTCGACCCGCTCTGCTGAGACGCTGCGGACGGGTCTGCTCTGGCATCCAAATCACTCCCTTCAGGCAGTTCCCGGCAAGCATGGCTCGCCGGGAGCAGGGCGGCCCGGCCTGTACGGAGCCGGCCGTTCGCGTGTTCAGGCACGACACCGCGCTATGCGACCCCGGCCCCGGCGCAACGGCCCCGAGCCAACACCACTGCCGCCCCGGCTGCGGCAACGCGGTCCGCACCGACGCCCACGCCCGCGACCTGCGCGAGCGCGCGGACCAGACTGACCAGCTCGCCGACTGCGCCCCCGAACCCGTCGCCAGGCGGCTCCGCGTCGCCGCCGGCCGGGACCGGGCCGCCGCCGACGCCCATGACACCACCACCCAGCCCGCCGAGGCCCTGGCATGAACCAGCAGCACCAGGACGAGCGGAGCCCCATCCGCGCCGCCGCCGAGCGCCTTCTCGCGGGACAGCCTTTCGCCTCCGACGGCGCCCTCACTATCGTCGCGCTCGCCGCCGAGGCCGGCGTCCATCGCATGGCCCTGATGAAACGCCACGTCGATCTGAAGAACGAGTTCCAAGAACGCGTCCGCACCCAGACACAGCAGATCACCGACGAGGAACGCCGGCTCCGCCAGACCGTGGCCAAACTCCGGCAGACCGTCACCGCGCAGCGCGAGGAAATCCGCAGCCTTCGCCACCAGCTCACCCAGCTCACCCTCGCAGCCGCCGTCCTCACCCAAGCTCAAGCCGAGAGACGTCTCAGCGACAACCATGGGCCCAGTTGCCTCATTGCAGATATTTGTGACATAAGGTGCCAGAATATGAAGCCACAGACACGCTAACCACGCCTGCAACTGCCGCCGCAGTGACTACAATCCGTTTTCGTTCGCACACCATCAGCCGGCCGCAGAATCGGCCCGTTGCACCACACTGGGCCTTGTGTCAATAGAACGAGCGTTCTACCTTAACGAGCAGGGGGCGTAAGTGATACCGGGGTTTGCCGTTGAAGCGGACATGCTCAGCCTGATTGCTGCCGCGGCCCAGAAGTTTGCGGGACCCGGCGCGATCGCGGTGTTCGAAGTCATGTCTGCCGCGGGGATTCCCGACGTGGTAGCCACGGTTTTCGACCAGGATGTGCTCCAAGAGCGAGCGGCGAGTGGGTTCGTGACAGACGCGGCGGGCGTGGCTGCTCTGCTCGCGCTGTCGGATGCGGAGAACTCTCTGGATGCGCGGCAGGTGGCTGCGGTGACCGGCCTCACCCCCGCCTATATCAGGGCCCGGGTCCTGCCTGCGCTGGGCGCACGGGGGCTCGCGATGATGACCGCTCGGGGCATGTGGACGGCGACGTTCCGGTACAGGTCGCCCGCGCGCAGGCTGGTAACGGTCGAGGCGAAGCTGAGCGACTGGCGGCGCGGCCTTGGGCAGGCGGCGCGGCATGCCGCCGGCGCGGACGCGGCATGGCTGGTCCTGGACGGAACCCGTACGCGGCCGGCGGTGAGCCGAGCGGAGTGGTTCCGCGCGGCAGGTGTCGGCCTCGCGGGACTTGGCCTTGACGGTACCCTGGAGACGCTGCTGCAGCCGGAGGCATCTAGCATCCTGCGCCTCCGGGCCCGACGCGAGCTTCTGGCGGAGCGGCTCGCGGACCTCTATTGTTCCGGTGCTGTGTCGGGCCCGGTGGGCAAGGTGTTCGGCAGGGAACTGACTTGCTCTACAGGAGCCGATCCCAGGTACGCAGGTGCGCCGGGTCGCTGTGCCCAGTGAGCAGTTTGCCCGCCGCAAACTGGGCCGCCTCCCGGACCCTGCCCGCGACGACATCGCGGCTCCACGGGCGTCCGGCCGCTGCGGGCGCGACCTCAGCCGCGAGCATGCCTACCCCATACAGGTGGTGGAGCCCGGCGTACTCCTCCAGCCAGGGTTTTCCGTCGAGCAGCGACCCGCAGTACGGGCAGGTGCATTTCTGGTAAGCCGAATTCGCCGCGAGCTGAGAGAGCGCGGTGCGCTCGACCGTGTGAAGGACCTGGCGTTCGAAGTACCGCTCGACCGACCTGACCTTCCCGCCGCGGCGGTCGGATTCCTCAAGGAATGCCTGGTTGCTCCCGTAGCTGCCGGTGCCGAACCCGGTCACGCCCCAGGCGAGCGCCAGCCAGCCCGTGAGCCCGGTCTGCGGAAGCAGCAGCACCCTCTCGTGCTCGCGGGCTGTTTCCGCGAGCACACGGTAGCCCCCGAGGAGTTCCTCGTCGACGGGCTGTACCCACGACCGGGCCGGCGCGGGCCACTGCACGCGAATGTGCCAGATGGCGAACTGCCGGTTCTCGATGAGCTCGGCGAGCAGGTTGTCCCGCAGCAGCGGGTTCCGCAGCCATTGCGCGTTCAACGTCAGGTTGAGGGCCAGTCGCTCCCCGGGCCGCAGCGCAGCCAGTGCCTGGTCTCCTTCGTCGCACGCCGCGGCGAGCGCTCCGAGAGCGTCAGATGTATCGAGTGCCCGCCCGGCGGTGAGCAGCAGGTTCGCGCCGCATTCCCGCTGCAGGTCAAGGATGCCGACTACGGGGTAATCGCTGCCGCGCAGGTAGGGAGCCCGCCTCCCCGCCCTGGGTGACAGCGTCTTCACCCGCAGGTGCGCCTTGTCCGCCAGGTAGCCCTGCGGGTCGACGATGCGGATCGCCGAGGCTTCGCAGGCAGAGTTGAACTTCAGGTGAGCCCGGACAGTCTGCCGTGGCAGCCCGGAAGACACCCCGAGCGCCAGTTTCCCGCGCGCGTCTTCCCCCAGTTGCTTAAGCAGTTGGGGGACGGACTCATGGAAGCGGTATGGCCGGTGAACGACGAACAGGGGGAGCTTGCCGTCAAGCGCGGCGGCCCCAGGGCCGCTGCGGACGAGGGACCCGGGCCCGTCAGCGTGTCCCGCGACGGGCCAGCCAACGCCCCCGGACGGCTTGCCGCGACCGCGGCCAGGCAGCTTGTCCCTGAAGGGGCCGACGCTGAAGAGGCCTGAACCGGAGTCGCCGTCGCCTTTCCTGCGGGTCACGCGGCTGCTCCTTCCCGGGCGAGCAGCCTGAGGCTGCTACTCGCACTGCCCCTGATATACCTCCGGCTGTCGGTGAGACGGTCGAGGACTTCCTTGACGTGGTCGGGAAATCCAGCCGGGAGCGGGCGCGGACCTGCATCGATCCTTGCGATCCGCTGCGTGAGGGTGTAGTTGACCCCAGGGTCGTAGAACGGGTGCCTGCCGCCGAGCACCTCGCGCACGGTGACACCCACGGCGAACAGGTCTGCGGCGTCGCGCTGCGGCTGCCCCTGAAGCACTTCCGGCGCCATGTACATGACGGTGCCCACCGCGGTCCCGTAGGCGGTGATGGTGTCCTCGCCGTCGCCGCGGGCCATGCCCAGGTCCAGGAGCACGGGCCCGGACCATTCGCCGCCACGGAGTGCGATGTTGGCCGGCTTGATGTCGCGGTGTACGGTCTTCACTCCGTGCATGTCCGCGACCCCGGTCAGCACCCCGTTGAGGAACGCCTCGGCGTCCGCCGCCGACGGCTGCCGACCGGCCTCGATCCGCTTCGCGACGTCGTCGCCGTCGATGTACTGGAAGACCAGCGTCTGCCACTCCTGGCCCCGAATGGTCACCGACCCGGTCCCGATGAGGCGCACGACGTGAGGGCTCGATACCCGCCTAAGGCCATCCACCTCCCGCTGCAGCCGCTCAGCCGGGAGGGGCTGCCCGCAGATGATCTTGACGGCGGTGTCCCCGTGCCTCCACGTGTCGCCGAACGCGCCGGAACCCAGGTAAGAAACAGGGCCGCCGAGCGCGGCGGCAACCTCCGCTTCCGTGAATCTCGTTCGTTGCACTTTGCCTGTCGCTTTCTTGACGCTCATTGCCGCGGGAAGCCGGATTCCCGCTGGGGCCGCCGCCGACCGTCAAGCCGACAAGCCCCTGGCGGACCCGCTTTTCGGGCGCACTGTGCCCTACTTCCGCGCATGCCGGATGGGATGTCGAGGACACGCCGCCGGGGAACTACATGCTTGTAATCTTCCGCGTGGCCGGTGTAGCGTCAGCGTCAGACAGGCAGTACAGAACCTGTAAAACTATTTCTGGTGTATTTGTTAGGTTCAGTTCGTTCTCCGGCAAAGGCCCGGCGCACGGGATTGCGCTCCCTGCGTACCGGGCCTTTCGCGCCTCGCCGCGACGCTACTGCCACCGGTTGTCCGCAACCAAGCAAGCCGCGTTCTGGCTGCTCAGCCGGCGTGGCGTTTCACATATTCACCACAGCGGTACTCAACTCCGCCCGTCCAGCGCGACTAATCGGCCCGCGACGTGATCGCCGTCGCGGGACGCCGCGCCGCACTCCGCCGGTTCCGCGGGCTTCTGCGTGACGACGATTACTTCGGACTAGAGACGCAGCATACGTCGGACGGAAAAGCCGAGACGGTGTGGCAGTGGTTCTTCCAGGACAACCCTGGATCCGCTGCGCCAAGGACACCGGGTTGGGCAAACTCCCCATGCTGGGCTTCGCCCAGAACAGCACGGCCGTCGATCGCTGGATGGTGCTCCTGGTGCGCCCGGTGCGGAGTGCACTCCGACCGCTCCGCTGTAGCCGCTTGACACCAGACGGGCCGTGCCCGCTACCATAAGCCGCATGAGATCCCCAATCCGGGGATTTCTCACTGGTTTCGGTGTTCATGCCCGTAATCGGGGATATTTCACCGGTGTGAGGGTTCAAATCCCTCCTCGCCCACCCTCGCGCACATCACGTCGGTAACTGCGTCGGCGGCACGTCGGCCGCGGCCCCGGGCGGGCCGGCGGGCCATTCGGCCGGGTGGGGCAGCGGCTCGGGCAGCCATGTGCCTGTGTAGGTTTCCCGCCGGGCCCGCGCCGAGCCAAGCAGGTTCAGGCAGATGCGGCTGGTGATCTTGGTCAGCCAGGCGGCGGGGTTGTCGATGGCCTGCTGCTGCTGACCGGTCATGGCATACCAGCGAGCGCAGGCCTCCTGCACGGCGTCTTCGGCCTCGGTCAGCGAGCCCAGCAACAGGTAGGCCAGGTTGAGCCCGGCGGCGCCTCACATTCTGGCGGGCTGCGTTGTCGTAGTGCTGCAGGG